>SL_3KL_010_SEDDRAFT_10002947_pt1 | contig 15503 bp, 11 predicted proteins | sample SodLakKL_010_SED_2_FD_10381 | JGI IMG/M metagenome (IMG submission 10381) | reverse complement strand
GTTGAACTCGCGCCGGAATGCAATGGTGCGCCCGGCACCCAGGTCCGGCCCCTCCCCATGCTTCTGCGGGATGAACACCCGGTGCGCGAAGATCGGATAGTAGTAGAACATCCAAAAATAGACCAGCAGCCCGAGCGGATAGCTGATGACGTACGGGGCATTCGGGAGGATGGGCTTTTGGACGGTTCCATCATCCGGGGGCACTGGTTTTCGGGTGGATTGGGCCCCCTGCCCGGACCCGACGTCCGTCTCCCTGGCGAACGGATTCTCATCGATCCGCTTGTGGGCGCGCTGCTCGGTCACGCACTGCACGATGGCCCGCAGCAACGCGAACTTGTACGTTGCGTCCTTGCTGTCCCTGGCCAGCAGGGCGGTCACTATTCGCGTATCGAGACGTGTCATAAGGAACAAGGTAACAAAACGCCGCAAAGAGTCATATTCCCTTGCGTAAGATGCGGTAAAGTATTACTCTGTATGAAATAAGAATATCGAACAAGCGCTACCTGTAGAGTGAGGCGCTTAGTGAATAAAAGTATAATGAGTCAAGAAATGATAAATATGGTAATATCATACTACTTTACCATGTTAAGTACCTACTATCCTATTCACACAGTATAACACTTCATTATATATGACAGGTTTGAAATATAATATTACCAAAAAAATTAAAAATATTAGATTGGTAAATACCGATAATGAGGATTACCGTGCCTTCATTGATAATATTAAGCTTGAAGCTTATCACTTTCGTAGGCCCAACCAAAGAAAATTCGCTGATATTATCTCTAATCCAATTGAGAAAACAGTTAGATACTGGATAGAGCAGTCTGGTTTAGCAATCAATGAGAGAATTATCAGTTATGAAAAGCTAAACCGCAATTCAGTTTATCAAAAACACTTTAATGAATTAGATTTTATTTTTTATAACGAGGGTAAGTACTGGCTGGGCGAAGTTAAAGTAAGTTCATCATTAAAAGCAAAGCATCAGGCTTCAAGTCAGCTAAAAAATGCAAAAACAATATTAAATAAATCCGAAATAAACACTGAGCTTTTGATGGTGCATGTGAACCTTAGCTCAGAAGACGAAGTAATTGAGTTTAATGATGATTTTATGAAAATACTTCCTAAACTATATGAAGATGACAAATACCCCTTCTATTATCTCAATATTGATGCTAAAGGCATTTTCCAATATGGTGTCAAATGTGGGATTGTGAAAGACAAAAATTTGCTTTTAAATGCTTTGTCCGAAGCAGACCAATTAAAACTATTCAGAGCAAATCGGCAATCTTTAATCGAAAATGATGTTCCAAGAGAAGAATGGCCGGAACATCTTAAAGAAAATGAAAACATTGTAGATAAGGAGCACTATATGAGAAGTTTCGGAAAATCACCTCAAGAGAATTTATTCGCTCAAAAACTAAAAGAAGCCTTAAATAATAAAATTACATGACTTTACGATATGAGGGGTTTCAAAATAACCAGCGAATTTCCAACCCACTCCTGTCCATTAACAGTCAAAGATTTCCAACTGGTCAGCTGTTGGTTATTCCGGAATAACCAGCTGTAAGATTCCCGATCATTCCAGTAATCCAAGGAGGCCTTTTAGCCCAACTTTACTATGGAATATTATTTTCTACCTCAGTGATTAGAAGCTCTCCGCGAATATATTCTCCCTCAACAAAACTCCCTATCCAAATATCATACTGCCCGATTTCGGGTTTCGTAATTCTTACAAGCGGGTTAAATGTTTGTGAATGAGCATCATCGTTGCACTTCCATGTGCCATCTGGAAGATTAACTATCATTGTGGCATCATCGGTGCGATTGATGGCATTGAAATAAAGAAGCAGACTTTCAGTTCTGCCAGTCCAAAACAACCGTAAGTCCGGGGCAGTTGAAGTAAAACCTATACAATCCTGTCCAAGATTCAAGTCGTTGATGTTCACCTCACCGCCTGAAACAATTTGTGTAACTCGCGGATCTGGTATGAAACCGGCTGAAAGTGAAATTTCTCCAAAATTTGGATCATTGCGATAATCAAGTACCGATGCAACTAATCCTGCTTCAATACCAGAGGTATCCCATGTATCAGATAATTCATCAGAATTGGCTAGCACGGTTTGAATTACTTGAGATGATAGTATACTCCCCAATCTACCACCAGTCCGCTGTTCCAGTCTGATGTAAGTGGGCATTCCTATCACATAGCCATTTTCATTGATGGCTATGCCGCCGCTACTTCCAGGTGACATGCCTGCATCTGTTCTCAACCATACAGGTACTTGTTTGCCATATAACTCATCTGAAGTCACTGTAGCAATAATACCTCTTGAATAAACCAATTGATTTTCACCAATCCCAGGAAACCCCAACAAGGCAATTTCCTCACCCCTCCTTGGCACATAACTCATTTCTGCGAATTCTAATTCAAAAATCCTGCCATGAGAACCCGCCAATCCACTTTTGACTTCATTAGCGGAAACCGGGGATTGATTTAAATCTTGAGTGATTTTCAAGAAGGCTACGTCATAAGCAGTCGAATATCCGATCAAATCAGCATAATATCCTGGTTTAGCTGTGTCATTGACATCATAGAGGATATTTATCATAAACCTTTTAAATCCTTCAACAACATGCCTGTTTGTGATGACAACAGCATCATTCCCCCAAAAATATATCATACCGGAACCAGCTGAAACCGGTGTCACAACCTGGACAACAGCAGTAGAAATCAAGTCAATATCTGATGAATCAGCGGCATGGGTGGTTGGTACCCAATGGAATATCACCAATACGCTAAATATTAGAATGCGTTGGTTATTTTTTTTACAATACGGCATATAAAAATGCTATCTGAGCTATAAACGGAGCGTAAGTATATTACTAATTCGGGAGTTTATTTTTTCACCAATCTCTTCTTGAAATAGCTGGAACTCCCTTTCAAGTTCATATTTTCGGATTTCCAGATAAAAATTCTCCAAATTATTATATGCTGAATATATATTCTGCAAATCAATATTTTCAGGTTCAAATGCTTCGATTTTATCTTCGAAATGCTGCCGAATGGATAAATCCATTGACATAACAATTTCCCGAATCCTATTATATCGTCTCTGATAATCAGAGAATTGCCTATCCTCTTTTTCGACGAGCGCAACAGCAAGCTCTTCAAGCTCCTGCAATGCTTTGTCAAACAAAATAAACTTATCATAGCAAAGGTATATTCTCATTATTTGAGTAATACCTTTCATTGACTGATAAATCAGCTCCTGTCTTTGAGCCAAATTGTATTCAGATTCTAGTGCATTCTTTTTTGTCTCAAGCAATGTGTAATAGGAGATCAGTTTCTTTACCTCTTGCGCGAATACCAACAGCCTGTTGTAAAAGTGCTTCAATAACTCATGTTCATAATAACTCGGGTATCCCGCTTTCTTGAGTGATTCAGAGAGTCGGCTATACTCCTTTTCATAGAGATTAAGCTCATATTTTTTATCATTACGCTTGAAATCTATCAACCGGGATACGGCTTTATTGATTTCGATAAAGGATACTTCAATCTCAGAGTATACATTTTCATAACCCATCTGCTTCGCCTCTTGATTCCCGGAATACGAAATGAATTTCTATTCTTCGGTTTTGGGCAATATCGTCTGGATGTCTACCTTCAAATTCCAAGGTAAAGTAATCTTCCTTACATTCTTCCAATGTCTCGCACTTAAGCCTTCTGCTACCCGATCCCGCAACAATAAGCTTTTCACCGTGACCGGAGAATATTGAACTATTTTCAAAAATTTCAGTCATCATTCTGTAAACTGTAAAAGCGCGAAAATAGGATAGCTCTTCATTCCCATCAATTCCATGCTCACCGGTTTCTATTGCATAGTGACTTCTTTGCCTACTACGCCGGTCTGCATGTCCCTCCACTATGATGAACTTAAGATTTGACAACCCCCCATCTTTATTCAGTGAATCATAACGGACTTGAAGTGAATCACGAAGAAGGTAATGAAGATTAAGCCTGTTTGCTTCTGTTAAAAGAAATTTATCCGTTTCAAAATACTGGTCGGATGGGATTGTGATAGGAGCCCTAGCCCTTTGGGGATCTTGGGGTGGCTTAATATTCATGATTATCAATGAGACAAAGAAAATACTTAGAATGACAAGAAGTGCATCCGCCATTGGCATAAAAGCGCTCTCGCTCGCTGCATCATTAGGTGATTTAAGGCTGGCTTTCATTCAACTCCTTTTTAACCTTTCTATTTAAATGGCCACCACTTACGACCATCACTCATTTGCTGGGCATGACCGTTAATCTTATCGATCAACCTCCCTTGGGCATTGATGATCTCGTCAGCTTTCTTGACAAACGCGCCTTCCCTATCACTCACAGCTTCTCCAAGCTTTAAAACCTTTTCCCTGATAATGCCATTTAGCTCGTCCAGCGATTTAGACTGTGTATCGATGAGACTTGTCATGTTGTCCCATACTGCCTTTGAGTCCCTATTATTTGATGAAGCAATAGCTTCTATCATTTTTTTGTAATCCTGGGTAATGGCATCAAGACTCCTGTTTGCAATACGCTGATTCTCCTCAATCTGATTTATTAATGTTTTCATATTTCCGGTTACCTGTTCCGAAAACTGCTGCATCTCAGTACTTGCCTTACCAAACCTGTCTGATGCTTCATCAAATGATTCTTCAAACCGTCCAACTAATTGTTTAATGAACTGATTCAACTCTTCACTGTTCTCGATTATCCTTGTGACAATTGTCTGAATTTGATTCTGTATTGAGATCGGCAACTGTTCAAGTGATTCGCTAAGTGATGAGATATTGTTACCAATTTGCCCAACATGTCGTCCGATTTCCTCATTTATCGATAACCTTAGCTTTTCAGCTGACTCAATCTGCATTTTCTTAAACTCTTCCAGCCGATTTTCTGCATTTTCTGAAATCTCAGATGCTTTGACAATCATTTTTTCAATGGCTGTATGCTGTTCCCTGGTAGCATTTGCCAAGTCTTTGAGTACCAGTTCCTCAGAGTCAAAAATACTGGACATTCCCTTCACAACCTCATTTACATTATTAATTACTCCTTCAGAACGGATATTGTTCTCATACACTTTTTCCAGCAGTTGTTTTGTTCGATTCAGAGTATTTTCGTAAGTGGAGGACACTTCTGAGAATTCTCTAACGCCTTTTGCCAGATCCTGTAATGTCTGGGCGCTTTGATTGGAAACGATTTCGAGGTTCGCATTTACCGACCTGATGGAAGCACCTACCCCATCCATCATTGCTTCAACCCTGTTAAAGTAAGCCTCCTGACCGGCTTTTTCGAAATAAGGATGTACATCCACAATAAGAAACCTGGACATTTTAGCCTGGAAAATGTCTACTTTATTGTTAGTCCAGTTTCCAAGAAGAAGAACTATCAGGCTTGTGACTAATGCTGCAATTGTTGACGAAAAAGCAAGACTGATACTCGGAATAATTTTATTGGATAACAGTTCTGCTAGTTGTTCTGGATTGAGCGTAGTGTCTATCTCAGAAAAAGCAAGTCCAAGTCCAATAAAGGTAAACAAAAGACCACCTAAGAGGAGGTTCCTGGCATACTTACCATTATCTATCCGATAATCCCTTATAAAAAAGTCAATGTGAAGTTCGAAATCGTACTTTTGGAAGTTGCTGAGACTCCTCTGCAATTGTAGCCATTCTTGAACTATTTTATGAATAAGACTGCGCCTACTCAATTTTTCCAAAAAAGTTTTTACCTCTTCGGATTTATCTGGTTTATCTGCAATATTTTTTGATGCTTTATCTAGTTCCACTATAGATTTTTCAAGATCACGAATTCCAGGAATTTTTTTCCGAAATGCAAAAAACCAAATAGTTGCGATAAATAAGAATAAAAAAATCAGGAACAGCCAAAGTGCTCCAAGATTTGCGGATAATTCAATGATATTCATAAAAACTGCCTCTCAGTACTAACTAATGCTTTACGTAATGTACCACCGGTATGTACATTCTCTATTTTAAAACTGTGAACATGTACAGTTTCATCAGGTGCTGGACTTCCATCTATGCACTGATGTGAATTAGGATTGTAGGTTGTGTTTAGGTTGTAATTGACAAGTCGAACATTATCCAGGGCGTTAGTTAATTCAGTACACCGTTTCCTCAGCAATGAAATTTTCTGAGATTCATCAAGATCTGATAGCTTATGTATCAATCGATAAAGAAGCATACTATGTATAAACAAGATGTTTTCTTCCAGACTTATTCCCGATTTCGTTGGCTTAAACCGCTCTTTGACTGTAAGCTCTATCTGTGAAATCCCTGCTTCCAATGAACACAAGCTGTTATCTTCTCTTAAGTATTTAATGGTTAAAGGAACAATGGAACTGAGTGAATTTAATGTCCGATCAGCTTCCATTAGCTTTTCTTTTGCCTTCTTGATCTCGTTCTTTTGACTGTCAATTGTTTTTTGGAATTCTTCTTTTTCTTTTCTCAATACCTCAATCAGCTTTTGAAGTTCCTTTTTAATCTTTACATTTCCCCTTTTACCGTCTGGGACTGTTGATTCTGCAGTTTTATACAATGGTTCATCGAGAAACTTTACGATTAATAAAAATGAGATGAAAAACATGAACAGTATAAGTGCACCGGCGAGATAAGCTGGTAGAGAAAAAAAGTAAGCGCTTATGGTAATCATCAATATTAAAAAAACATTGATCCCGAAAAAATAGTCTATTTTTCCCGATTTGCGCTTCATTTTAAAACAATCTCCCGGAATCAAGATAAAAGTCTTCATGTATATTCTTGGGAACCAACCTGATATGATCTTCCGTACAATTTTCAGGTTCACTGTTGATTCTGTGAACCTTGCCACTGATGCTACCAGGATCAATTTCAATTCCATTCATGGTCCTTTTAACCTTCATTCTTGGTAAGTCCGAATCAAATGGCAAAAAGCTTTTCTTTAGTTGTAATTCATAGTGCATGCTTCCAAAGTTAATCGGGGGTTTTGTTGGATAGATATGGGTCCGGGACCCAAAGATATAATGCCTGTTACCAAATAGATGGAAAGTATCGCTTACCTCTTGGTCTGTATCCAGTAACAAGTTGTCTTCCGAAAGGTTTAATGTCGGATTGCTTTTGATATAGTAACGTTTATTTGCAAACAACATGTCAGAATTCTTTATCTTGACAGCCAGCCCATTAGTATTAATTGCATGTTTTGTTATATCAGCTATCGCAAGACCCACACACACTGTTGTTTTTGCATCCTCCATATTATATCCAATTCTATATGGATACCACTGTCCTATTTTTATTTTTGAAATTGGTATTACCCTTTCCGGGCTAAAACATAAAGAATATTTCAGACTTTCTTCTATAATATCCAGTTCTGACAACTTACCGGCAAGGAGAATGAAAGTTGGTGAATAGTGCGAAAAAATCTTGGCATAATGATTTAGATACGTTTCAATCAATGAAGTGCTTTGAATCAGTGTTTTTACATCTGCCAAACTTATTACTAAACTAATTTTACTACCTTTAAAAAATTGCTCTCCTAGACCTGTTTCATAAACATCCAATGCATTAATTATTTCCGGAACACCTTTTGATAAACTTGAAGCACCCAGTTTTGGTAGAATTTCCTGGGTAATATTATATAGTGTCTCATCTGGAATTTCATCAAGCAAGTTGTTAGCGTTGCTCTGTTTTTTTGCCGATCTATGAAGTATATATATAGCCAACGGATAAAAAAGACAATTTATCAACCCAAGGCGCAGATGCTTTTTATCAGATGAGTCACCTTGAAGAATGTCCCCTATTTTTTGTATTATCAACTGATTATCAAAATTGGCGGTCATCTTTGGAAATATCAAGTCTGAGATCAGCTTCTGAACAATCTCATCGCCACCATATTGAATTCCATCTGAAAAGAGCAATTGCCCTTCAATAGGTGCTCCAGTGTTGATGTTTGTCAAGTCAAATTCGGACACCATAACATCCGTAGTACCGCCTCCAATGTCGATACTGGCAATCCTTAATTTATTTTTATCGTTATGATATGTTTGATGTTGAATCAGCTTCTTAAAGAAACTGTTCTCCGAGTGGAAAATATGATTTTGAATAAAAACACATTGGACAGTGGATGCCTCGTCAATACCAAGATCTACCGTTAGATTTTTTGATAGTGTATATTGTTCCTGGATAATCCGTACAGCTTTTCTGACTTGCTTAAGGTACCTTTCCGTTAATTGCGGTGAAAAGGCAGTTGGATAGGAAATAACGATACGGTTGAGAACACGAGGCTGATCTGGAAGGGCGTTTTTTCTTTGCTTATAACTGTTTATGGCTCGCAGAGCCTGTTCCAATAGTTCAATGAAAAAATGAATCACAATTGTGCGTCTGGGATAATTCGTGTCCACAGGCATTCTCATTAAAACACCTTCTTCATCATCAATATCGTCAAGAGATATGTGTTTCAGTACCTCTCCAGAAATTTGTTCACCAGGCCTTTCTGCAAACTGCCAATTGGCAGCAAACGGTTCATTATCCCAGAGATAACGCTTAGGACTGCTTAAACCAGTAAAAGATGAAACCGGTCTCACATCCTCCAATGTTTTGTAGAGTCTTGCTTCTTCACCTATTGCTGCAATGGACAATAATTTAAATGTATCATTAATAGTGTCAATAGATGGTATTGGTGGTTTTCTGAACTGAATAAGCGAGGGAAAAACACTTTCATGGACGGTAACACTTGCCTGATCCCTGTTGCCAAAATATTCTTTATAGTTAATCAATTCAATTTTTGTGAACGTGTTAAACCCTGCAGCCGAAAGTGCATGATCTTCATAAACAATAGCAGTAGTTCTTGAGTTACCTAAATCTATATAAAGATTTGTATCAATACATTGGTCATTCTCTTCAAATAAGAGAAAATCAAAACCCCCAAGAAAACCATATCGTCTCATGTCTTCGTTTGCTTGGGTATTTTTGTCAATGTATTGTCCTTCTATAAGATTCTGAATTAATTGCCTATACGAATCATATATGCCCTCGCTAACAATTGCTTTTTCATTGCAAATATAGTTGATCCAATTCCTATGTATTTTTTCTGCTTTTTCAGGTATCACTAAATCAATAGACTTGCTTTTAAAAGTACGACCAGCATCAACTTCTTTTAAAAAACCTCTATTTGAATCCATACCTTCCGTCTTAGTATCTACTGCCAAAACAGGTCTAAGCCTTACTCCAATACTAGAAGCCTCCTCTTTGCGCCAAAAGAGCCTGGCATAATCCCTAGCCGTACCATCCAATGATAACAACGTCCAGTTGTTAGAAATAAATCTATTCAGTTCTTTACTAAATACTGTTTGTATTGTTTCTTCTTGAATTGCCCAAGGCAGTTCAAAAAACTGAATTCCGGTATTACTAAACAGATTATACATATTCAATGATCTTTGTTTTAATGGTTTTCAGTTCTTCATTAGCTTTTCTGTCATAATGCATCTCTATGTCGAAGATTTTTTTTGACGAATTATATAACCCTGTTGCGGTCTTAATAAAAATATCTTTCTCTGTTACTCCATCCTGATATGAAAATCCTGTAAAGTGGGAAATGATGCAGTGCTTAATTGCTTCCCTGAACTGATATTTTGGGACTACGGAATCTGAATCGAGATTAGAGCGTATTGTTGCAAATTCGCTGATAATCTTCTTGAATTTCTCATCGTGTTTAAAAAAATGAATACATGCAAGTAGATAGTTCCGCACATTGTTTTCTGATTCTATTGAATAGATATAAGAAAGATTTGCCTTATTCAGATTGTTCAGTAGATTTTGTTCGTATTTATCAAAAAGATTTGAGAGTTCATTTTTCTTATCTGAATCTTCTTGCTGACCGGAAAACTCATCAAAACAATTTACTGCTTCAGTATTGTTTTCAAAATCAATATCAATAACGTCACTTTCAGGTTCATCTTTCCATTCCCAGTCATCCGGATATGATTTGTAGAAATAAGGGATCAATTCTCTAAGAGCTGCTTTGTTCCTTATTAAGTTAGCGAATTCCTGGTGAAGATGGGTTCTTTTATTTCTCTCTTCCTCATCATCTTCATGATGAAGAAAAGTATCAATATCTGATATAATTTCAGCCCTAAGTTTATCTATACTTTTGTTAATGTTTAACTGCTTCACATTATTAAGTTCAGATGTCAACTGATTTAATGCATTATTTAAGCGCGCAGTACCGCCTGCAGGATTTTCAAAAGTCTGGAAGAGTACATCTGCTATTTCACCAAGATGTTTCTCTACGAGGGAATTTGATAAAAACTCTTGTTTTGCTTTTTCGAGTTCATTTATTTCAAGTTTGTACTGAATAAACTGAGGGTTAATAGTGAAAAATATGTTAGTAAACTTTTCCTCCCCAAACTTCTTGAACATGGCGTCAAACTGTATCTCATAATTTGCGACAAGGCGTGCTTCAATCCGCTCCTGTAAATTAGGTTCCCAACTATTTGCCAACATATTGTCACTTTTCGTCATGACAAAAAATAAAAACCGGTTGGCATTCCGCAAGTACTCAGGATAACAAAATTCTTCGAGCCATATTTGAATTTTCTTTGTTAATATTGGGGCTTCCTGATTTTCCCAGGGTGATGCAATTATAAGTGCCGGAATAACTTTGCGCAGACTATAAAGATCAAAAGTCGATTTTAGCTTGCCTTGTTTAATAGCCTTAGCCACACCCTTTGGGGTATGATTTTTTTCCTCTCCATCTTGAAATGCCCGCAAACCCGGAAAGTCCAGCAAATCGATTTTCGACAAAAAATCATGAGAATTCCCACCAACTGGTAGAATAAGCTCTGAACTTGCAATTTGAAGGAGAGCAATTTTATGTGACCCTGTTTTAACTACATTTAATTGATTATTAATGTATTTAAAACCAATAGTCTGACCTTGCTCATCACCCCAACGGTAGATACTGTTTGTATTAATAAATTCCCTCAAAAGTGAATGAGGCAGATATACCGTCGAGGCCATATTTACTGCTTCATATAGTTCAAGGGTCTCAAGAACAAACTGACAAAAATGTTCTATTGGCTCAAAAATAATTTGAGCGAGATTTTTAACATCCGCAATTGTCAAACCATCTACAAGACCATGCTCAAGCTTTTCATATGCCAACTTTCTTACTTCATTGTTGGATAAAGTTTCCTGTGTCTTGTTGTTAGGTGATATATAATACAACAACTCATAGATCTCTGCTCGGTCCAACTTAATTCCTTTAGAACCAAGTGAATAATCTTTAAGTGATCCAATGACTTTATTTAAAGATTCCTGATTATGATCGAACTCAACATAACCGGCTAAAAAGACAAAAAATAATTCACCGAGGGAAAGCAACTCACACTCAAAGTGCCCCTCAACAGATAAGGATTCACCATCCTTGGTAAAACGACAAGTTACAGCTGTGCTTTCTGCTTGATTACTGGGGTTGATTTCTCTAAAAGGAGTGTCTATCCCCTTTATACAAAAATCTAATTCTTTATTGCATAGCATAGCATCAACAAGGAAGGACTTTCCACTTTGTGATTGTCCATAAATACCAACAGCTGCCCTTCTTTTTTGCCATTTTTTAAGTCGGTTCAAATCTGCAATGTAACGATCCAGTTTAAGAGCTGTGGTGCTTGCAACCTCAGGCTTGTTGGTATTTAACCATTCTTTATACTTCTCAATGTATTCTGTCATTTTAATTCATTAGTTTAATTCATAGAGCGGATTAGTTCTTCGCAGTTTCCCTGATCACTGCCAAATGTATCCATAATAAAAATTTGCCCATTTAGCATTTGCATCCATACTTTGATCTTGCCTCCAGACTCGTTACAATAGATATCTCCAATTTTCTTCGGGAAATCTCCTCCGGACTCTTCAAATTGCTTGATTTGATTTGGTGTGAGATCACTTTCTTCAAGATTTCCTTTAGGTGGGTACGGGTTGATAGGCTCATCAGGGTTAGGGTCACCAAATGATTCACTCGGTGGAAGCGACGAGGGGCTGCCACCGTTCTGACTCCCTGAAATTGGATCTTGAGGCCTACCCTCATTAATAGGTGCCGTAGGCCCATAATCATTACCAGGACCGCGCCCATCTTGCGTCGATGCCGAATTCCCGGTTGATGCACTCCTCAACCAAAAAAGCAAAATAAGTAACAATATCAGAAGTATGAGTGCAATCCATACCTTTTTGCGATTATCAGGGCTTGACCACCATGCTTTGAGTTTGTCAGAATTAGTAATATTTACCGATTTATATGCTTCAACTTGTTCCTCTCTACCATCAAATATTCCCCTAACTGTCAAGCATAGCTTAGAGTCCTCTGGCTGCCCTTTTATATCATCATCGTTAAGTTTGATGGCTTTGGCGTTCTCTGCGAGTTTCTTGTCATTCAATCTCCACTCATACTCCAACGTGTCAGGATCATCACTTTCCTTATTCAGGTGGACGAAAAACGAGAATCTATCATTTCCACTTCTAATAGTTGCTGTGAGTTCATCCGGTACTTCCACGTCGTCATTATCTGAACTACTATCATCATTCTGATCACTGGGCTCAGATGGTAGTTTTTCTTCCACAACAAAAAAAGGATTCCAGCAATCCTCTGTCTTGCTATCAGAATCGTTTATTCTGTCTATGTGCCATATTCTCAACAGAACTTCAAGGGTTTCAGGGTAGTCCTTTAATTCACTTTTATAAAGCCTTAAGATGCTCCCTCTTTCACGTTCAATGACTTTTCCATTAATCTTCCATTCATAGCGAAACTCAGAAGGATCTCCATCTATTATACCCCTGAATACAAGACTATCAATTTCTTCATGAATCTCTATCTTTTTAATTTTTTTGGATTCTGGCAAATCCTCGGGTAAAGGCATGTCAATTTTTTCAGGGAATTTAAAGAAACCCCAATGCAATAAAACATAATCAGATTTAACTCTGACGAGATGTTTGTGACCTTCCTGCTCAAAGTCTGATGGTAGTAAAAAGTCTTGTAATAACTGCCTTTTTTGCTTGTTGTCAGCACTATCATCCAATCTTTCAACTTGTTCATTGATCTTTTTATACTCCGCATACACTTCATCTTTGACGAACTGCTGAAATGAATTCTTTTCAACTTGCTCAATATCTTCCCGATTTGCCGGCACAAAGTACTGCACTTCCCTTATTTGTTCATCCTTAGCAATTATTTTTGGGTATGCTAATTTTAGCTTACCAGAAAAAAAAGCACTCAAATCATAGTAGGCCCGAATGATTTCATGCCCTCGTCTTTTTCTAAGCAAAATAAGCTCAAGGCTTGGATCCTTCTCTAATGATACAATAGAGTACAATGTATTTTTGCTATCTATATCACGTCCTTCAGGCATAATTCTCAGTTTTTTTTTAAAAGTTAAGATTGCAAGAATAATGTTATTGAATTGTTTTATGAACGTTCTGTCTGTTTCGTTTTTTTTTCAAATTACTGTAAATCGCTAATTGCATGGAAAAAAACTTTAGATGAAGTTTCATTTTTTTAACTCACTTTATCTATGATGGATTTATTCCCTCTTTTATATCCTTGATATTTAAGCATTAATCTCCCTACTATTAAGTAATGTAAGCATTTAGAATAAAATCTAAGCAAAAAAAACTTTTTTTTAAGATCAATTGATATTTTTAGATACTCAAATCCTCTTATTATTTACTCAATCACGCTTTCTTAAACGCTGTAATTTCTTTTCGATCCTCTGACGATCAGACTGAGTCTTTTGATCATCAAATCCAAGAATAACAAGAGAATTCTCAGTAATCTCAATAATTATTGAATCTCCTTCCCTTGGCTTGTATGAAACAGGAAAACTTGATAATGGAACTATGACCTCGCGCTCCAATCTTCCGATAAGAAGTACAACCTTGTCTTGAATGATCCTGTCGATGACCGCGTATTCTTTCATCAGTAATTAATCCTTATGTCGTCTTCAAATGTAATGATTCTATAGGATATTCCGTCACTTTCAATAAAAATAGTGCCATTTTGGTCAGTTCCATAAACCAAAATTCCTTTTTTGTTCAAGCGTCTTATCACATCAGGATGCGGATGGTTGTAAGGGTTGGACCAACCGGCAGAGTATATGGCCACTTCCGGATTCACCTGGTTTAGAAATTCACGGGTCGATGATGTCTGCGACCCATGATGTCCCAATTTTAAAACGTGGGCCTGCAGGTCTTCACCTCTGGCCAGCATTTCGGCCTCAGCTTCCATTTCTGCGTCTCCGGTAAATAGAAATGAGACATCGCCATAATTCAACCGAATCACCAAAGATCCGTTGTTAAGTTTACCCGTTATTTCCTCAGGATGCGCAACATAAACCCTGGCAGAGCCAAATGTGAATTCGTCACCGGCCCTCGGCTCTCGATATATCGCATCTGTGGCAAGTATGGCATCGATCGCCCGCTCAAAAGTCCTTGTAGTATGAACATCTCCGGACATCCACACTTCCCTCACTTCAATATTCTCCAAAATTTGGGGAAACTGCCCGATATGATCGGCATGCGGATGCGTACCGACAAGCAAGTCAATAAAATTGACGTTTAGCGATTTTAAATAGGGAAGCACCTCATCACGATCGTGCCTGCCGGCATCTATCATAATGGAAAAATCCGGCCCCTGCAAAAAAATGGCGTCACCCTGCCCAACATCAATAAAATGAGCAATCAGTTTTTCACTACCATCGGTAACTGCTTCTTCCGCTGCAAGCTCTCTTGCATCTATGTCACCTTTTCTCTTGCTATGTATAAATAAAACAAGAAGAAATGAGACTAAAAGAAGCAAAAACAATAAAAGCAGTCTTTCCTTCTTATCCATTTCAGTTCAAATTGTCTTTAATAATATCAGAATTAAATAGTATCAAACAGAAACCTCTGCAGTATAATCCTTTTTAAAAATATTCGCTTCCAGCGGCATCAGTATATGTCGGTCATATCTCAGCTCACCTTTCTCATTGAGGACATTCAGATGCACCACTGAGCAGCTCCCTCCTCCTGACGTTAAATACCGGCCGCACACTCCAAATCCGGCAGAGCCCGAATATCCATGAGTGATTTTTTCCACATTGTAGGAGGCTGTCCCAGATGGATATGACTCATTCCTATCATCTGTATCTGCATCATATCCGGCACCCGGGTACAGCAGGATTCCCTTACCCGTCCTGAACAGCTGGTTATAAGCAAAAATCTGCCGCAGGTCTTCGTCCGACGGTTGCCCGTCCACCACTTTCCATTTGGTATCAATCACTACCACATCTGCAGGATCCATACGGGAGGTCAGCACAAAATCGGGTCGTAGCCGGCGCTTCCGGCCGTGCGTGACCGGCTGCCAGAACCCGGCGCTGCGTTGCGCCTCCACCACATACCGGTCGCCCAGATACTTGCGCATCACGCGGCCGATATATTTT
>SL_3KL_010_SEDDRAFT_10002946_pt1 | contig 15504 bp, 13 predicted proteins | sample SodLakKL_010_SED_2_FD_10381 | JGI IMG/M metagenome (IMG submission 10381) | reverse complement strand
AAGGGGGATCTGGACGAGGCCCTCTCTCTTGTGGAGGACGGGCTCGCCCGCCTCCCCGACTTCACCTCGGGACAGCTGGTTGCGGCCCGGGTGTTCCGGGCAGTGGATGACGCCGAGTCGGCGCGGCGAGCCCTGGATCGCCTCCTGGAGCTGGATCCCCGAAACACACTCGGACTCCTGGAGCGCGCTGAGGTCGTGGGGGCCCTGGGCGACCGGGCCGCCGCCACCGGCGATCTGCAGACGCTGCTGGCGCTGGAGCCCGGACACCTGGGTGCCCGAAGCCTCCTCGATCGCCTCGAGGCCCCACCCGCTGTAGAGCCCCCTACCCAGCCCGCTGCCGAGCCCGCCATCGATGTCGTCCCGCCGGAGCCGGAGCCGGAGCCGGAGTCGACCGCCGAGCCGCTAGATCCGGATACCGATCCTGCCGATGAACCTCGGTTCATCGACCCGGAGAGCGGTTGGGAGGAGTTCGCTCGGGAGCCGACCCGTCTCGAGGAGGAAGATGCGACTTCCGACGACCTCCATCCGCTGGAGATCGATGTGGACAGCGGTCTCCCCGCTCTGGAGGGTGCTTCGGAGGATGACGTCGGTTTCGTCGACATGGGCGACTTCGACCTGGAGGAGTTTCCCACTGCGGACCTGAACGAGTCCTCCTCCATGTCAGGCGAGCCGGCTACACCGGAGCCCGGAGAAGAGGAGGTGGCGGACGAGTTCGGATTGGACGCCTTCACCGCCGACATCCAGCCGGGCGGTTGGGATGCGTATGAGGGGGAACCGGAGGATACGACGGACGCTCCTGAGGACCCGACGGGGGAATTGTCCGCGACCCGGCCGAGCACCCCCTCCGAGCTGGACCGCGACTCGTTGGCCCCCTCCCTGGACGACCCGGCCGAGTCTGCGGAGGACGACGACCTCCCTTACGTGGATCTCCCCTATCTCGACGGCACGGAAGTTTCTGACGGCGTGGAGGTTTCCGAGGGCGTGGAGATTTCCGAGGGCGAGGAAGTTGAGGCCGGCGCTGAAGAGGCTTCCGCTCCGACCCGAGAGCCTTCGACGGACCAGGTGACACCAGAGGTCCAGGCGTGGGAGCCCGAGGTTCCCGCGGAGATTGTTCCGGAGGGATCGGGGTTGGACGTGTCCGAGCCCGACCTGGATCTGGGAAGCGCGGAAGTGGTGGAGGTCGAGTCCGAGCCGGCGGACATGGAGCCCCGGGAGGAGGAGCCCGAGCCTGCATCCACCGGGTCCATGGAGTGGGATGTGGAGGTCGTCCCGGATTCGCCGCAGCTCATGACCCGGACCATGGCCGAGATCTTCGTTCAGCAGGGCCTCACCGCCCGGGCGGTCAACGTCTACGAGTCGCTGGTGGACCGAAACACCTCCGATGACCAGTTGCGGCAGCGGCTCGAGGAACTCCGGGTCCGGCTCGCCGAGGAGGACGCGGCCGAGCCACCCCTGGACGAGTCGGCTCCTCAATGGGTGACCTCGCCCACCGATGAGGAAGAACGGGCCACGCCCTTCGCCTGGGATCCGGAGGAGGGGGACGAAGCGGNGGCAACGGGCGAGCGCGAGGGGGCGGATGACACGGACGTGGAGGAGGCGGGGCGCCCCATTGGCCGGCTCTTCGACGACCTCCTTTCCTGGGAACCTGGAGCCGTCCCCATCGGCTACCTGGCCCCGGAGGCCGCACCGGAGCTCGCTCCTGCGGAGTCGGCGCTGGCCCGGGCCCTGGCCAGCGGAGCCCCCCTCCCCGGCCGGGAGCCGGAGCGGAAGGAGCCGGCTCACCATGGCGAGGCTGAGTCCGCTTCCCCGCCGGTTGTCTCGGCCGGGGCCGGATCCCCGCCGTCCGACACACCGGGTCCTCCTGGGACTTCGGAGGCCGCCGGGAGTGAGGATCTGGACGACCTGGACGACTTCCGATCCTGGCTCAAGAGTCTCGATCCATGAGGGTGGCGGTGGTCCATGGCCCGAACCTCCGGCTCCTGGGAACCCGGGAGCCGGAGGTATACGGGGGGCTCACCCTGACCGACGTGGACGAGAGGCTCCGTAATCTGGCGCAGGAACTGGGGGTGGATCTCGAGGTCTTCCAGTCCAATCACGAGGGCGAACTCCTGGACTTCCTGGAGGAGGTCGCTCCTCGAGTGGACGGTTTCGTGGTGAATGCTGGCGGTTATACCCACACCTCGGTGGCCCTTCGCGACGCCCTGGTAGGGGTGGGTCGTCCCTTCGTGGAGGTGCATATCTCCAACACGGCGGCACGGGAGCCCTTTCGCCACCACTCGTATCTCTCCCCCGTTGCCCTGGGGGTGGTTTTTGGATTCGGGGTGCGAAGCTATCTTCTGGGTCTGCGCGGGCTGGTCGCGGAATTGACCATGGACTGAGCCCACCCCAAACCCCGAACCCGATACCCCATGGCATCGACGGCAGACTTCAGGAACGGAATGGTCCTGGACCTCAACAACGCTCTCTGGACCATCACCTACTTCCAGCATGTGAAGCCCGGCAAGGGCGGCGCCTTCGTCCGGACCAAGCTGAAGAACGTCCTCACGGGTCAGGTGGTGGACAAGACCTTCCGGGCCGGGGAGAAGGTGACCGATGTCCGGCTTGAGCGTCGGCCGGTGAACTACAGCTACACCGACGGCCAGCTCTACTACTTCATGGATGCCCAGACCTTCGAGATGATCCCCATCTCCGGCGACCTCATCGGAGAGGATCAGCTCAAGTACCTGAAGGAGAACATGGAGTGTGAGGGACTGGTCCACGACGGGAAGGTCATCATGGTGGACCTCCCCTCCTTCGTCGAACTCGAGGTGTCCAAGACGGACCCCGGCGTTCGGGGAGACACGGCCCAGGGAGGTTCCAAGCCGGCCACTCTGGAGACGGGCGCCGAGATCCAGGTGCCCCTCTTCATCGAAGAGGGTGATGTGCTGCGGGTGGACCGTCGGGAAGACAAGTATCTGGAGCGGGTGAACCGATGATTGATCTGGACTTCATTCAGGCCCTGATTCGCGCCGTCGACGAAAGTTCGCTGGACAACGTGGAGATCGAGCGAGGCGGCACCCGTATCCGCCTGTCCAAGACCCCCGATGGGGCCGGGCTTGCTCCCGTTGTGGCTCCCAACCCCGCTTCTGGGCTGGGGGNGGAGGTCCCGTCGGCTGCGGCCCCGGCGGACTCCGCCTCGTCTCCCGCCCAGATGACGATTCCCGACGAGCCCACGGCTCCCGAGGCAGCCGTCACTCCCGCCCACTGGGTCGACGTGAAGTCACCCATGGTGGGGACCTTCTATCGGTCTCCATCTCCCGGGGCCGACCCCTTCACGGATGTGGGAGAGCGGGTGGCCCCCGGAGAGCCGCTGTGCATCATCGAGGCCATGAAGCTCATGAACGAGCTGGAAGCAGAGGTGACCGGCACCGTGCGGGAGGTTCTGGTGCAGAACGGGGAACCGGTGGAGTACGGTCAGGTTCTCTTCCGGGTAGAGCCTGCCTGACTTCTTCTCTGGACCGTCGTACCACGTCCGGTCGTCCCAGGAGGAGCATCTGCCAGGCCCTCCGGTCCGGTGTCCTCTTGCGTTGGGTGCGGGTGGGCCGACAGTAGCCCCTCCCGGTCCCGGGATCCGTCTCCGTCCAGTCCACAGGGGAGTTCACGTGTTCAAGAAGGTGCTCATCGCCAATCGGGGCGAGATTGCCCTGAGAGTCATCCGAGCCTGCCAGGAGCTGGGGATTCGCACGGTGGCCGTCTATTCCGAGGCGGACAGGGAGTCCCTGCATGTCCGATTTGCCGATGAGGATGTCTGCATCGGCCCCCCCTCCTCCACCGAGTCCTATCTGAACATCCCTCGGCTCATCGCAGCCGCCGAGATCACCGGTGCCGAGGCCATCCACCCGGGATACGGGTTTCTGGCCGAGAACGCCGATTTCGCCGAGATCTGTCAGCGGTCGGGGATCACCTTCATCGGACCCACGCCCGATCAGATCCGCTCCATGGGAGACAAGGCGGTGGCCCGGGAGACCATGGTTCGTGCCGGTGTCCCCACCGTACCCGGGAGTGGTGGGGTCGTGGAGGACGCGGAGGAGGCGCTGGGATTGGCGGCCGAGATCGGCTTTCCCGTCATGATCAAAGCGTCGGCCGGCGGCGGCGGGAAGGGAATGCGGATCGCCCCCGAGGCCGACACCTTCCAGAAGCTCTTCCATGCGGCGCGGAATGAAGCCCGCGCGGCCTTTGGAGACCCCTCGGTCTACCTGGAGAAGTGCATCGCCCGGCCGCGGCACGTGGAGTTCCAGGTGTTCGGGGACCAGCAGGGGCGGGTGGTCCACCTGGGGGAAAGGGACTGCTCGATCCAGCGCCGGCATCAGAAGCTGGTGGAGGAAGCGCCCTCTCCGGCGCTCACCCCGGAGCTCCGCGAGCGGATGGGGGCAGACGCGGTTCGGGCTGCCGAAGCCATCGACTACGTGGGTGCCGGTACGGTGGAGTTTCTCCTCGATGAAGACGGATCCTACTACTTCATCGAGATGAACACGCGGATCCAGGTGGAGCATCCGGTGACGGAAGTGACCTCGGGATTCGATCTGGTGAAGGAACAGGTGAAGGTTGCGGCCGGTGCTCCCCTGTCCTTTCCCCACGAGCCGGTGGTGCTCCGCGGTCACGCCATCGAGTTCCGCATCAACGCCGAGGATCCCGAGCACAACTTCCGTCCGGCTCCGGGACGCATCACCACCTTTCATCCACCGGGAGGTCCGGGCGTCCGCCTGGACACCCATGTCTATGCCGGCTATCAGGTTCCGCCCTACTACGATTCACTCCTGGCCAAGCTGATCGTGAGCGGGAAGGACCGGGAGGAGGTCCTGGAGAGGTCCCGGTATGCCCTGAACGCCTTCGTTATCGAGGGGATCCCCACCACCATTGGCTTTCTGTCGGAGCTCATCGAGGATCCGGCGTTCCGCAAGGGGGACGTGGATACCCGCTTCGTGGAGGGATACATGGCCCGGAAACAGGCCAGGGAGGCCGGAATTTGATGCGGGTGCGCACGTACTTCTCGGCGGCAGAAGCCCGGGGACAGGAGATGTCCGGGGCCACGGCGGTGGTCATTGACGTCATTCGAGCCACCTCAACCATGGTGGAAGCGCTGGCCAATGGGGCCAGGGCTATCTATCCCACCGTCTCCACGGAGGAGGCCATCCGCCTGGCCAACACCCTCGGGCGGGAAGACACCCTGCTCTGCGGCGAGCGAAAGGGGCTCAAGGTGGAAGGGTTCGACCTGGGAAACTCACCCCGGGAGTATGAGAACGAAACCGTGGACGGGAAGCGACTGGTCATGAGCACCACCAATGGCACCCGTGCCTTCGTGGCCGCCCAGGGAGCGAATCGGGCCCTGGCGGGCTCCTTTCTGAATCTGGGCGCCGTGGTGGACCAGCTCAGGACCGGGGATGTGGGCGAGTTGGTGCTGGTCTGTGCCGGCAAGGAAGACCACTTCGCCCTGGACGATGCGCTCTGTGCCGGGTTGATCCTCGATGAGCTTCTGGGCGGGACCGAGGGGGATCATGGCGCCGATATGAACGACGCCTCCCGGGTCGCCCTGGCCCTCACGGAGCAGTTTGACCTGAGCGCGACTTCCTGGAGACGACGGCGGCCGGGGCGGCGTTGGTGAAGGTGGGGCTGGAGGAGGATCTCTCCGTGTGTGCCCATCTTGATCGCCACCTCCTGGTGCCTGAGATGAACGAGCGCATGATCCACATCCCCCGGAGTAGCCGCTGACCCGCGGAGCGAGGGGGACGGAACGCATCGTGGGACATGGGAGGCGCCGGTGAGGTCGGACTACCAGCGGGAACTGGCAGGCTTCGGCCTCCTCGCGTTGGGCTTCTTCGGTCTTCTGGTGCTGATTCCCCCGGCCCTGGTATCGATCACCCCGTCCGGGTGGTTCCCCTCCGGCAACCTTCTCGGTCCGGTGGGGCGGGGATTCCGGGACCTGGCGGTGGCTCTGGTGGGCGCCGGGGCTCTGGCCGGGCCTGCGCTCCTGGTCGTGGCCGGGTTGTGGGTTGGGCGCTGGTTGGAGCCGGACAGGGCGCTCCGGCTCGGGATCATGGGAGGGGGGCTCCTCCTCCTCTCCCCCCCTTCCTTGCCGTCCTTCCCGTCTCCCCGATCTGGGGCGGTTGGTGGGGCGACACCGTGTCCCGTCCCCTGATCCAGGGGTTCGGGGCCTTCGGGACGGGCCTCCTCCTCCTGGTGGTCCTCCTTCTTCTCCTGGTTTCTACCGTGGGTCTCCGGTCGGTGGCGGCACCGGTGCGGGGGGGAGGACGGTGGGTCTGGGGGGTGGCCGGCACCGGTACTCGTCGCCTGGGGGACTGGCTTGAGGGACGGCGGGCCGCCAGGTCGGAGCCGGTGACCGAGCCGGAGGAGGATCCGGGTCCGAGCCGCCGGGATCAGGCGCCGGAATCTGCCGTGTTCCCACCGACACCGGACGAGGCTGTACCCACCCCTCCCTTCGACCGCACCCTCCCTCCGGCCACGACGCCGGAGCGGCTTCTCCCCGATCCCCGCGACCCCCGGGAACTGGCCGGAGAGGAACTCCCCACACTGGAGTTGCTGACCCGGCCCAAGCATCGGGACCGAGGTGAGATGGAGCGGGAGCTGGATACGCTGGGACGGGTCCTGGTGGAGAAGCTTCGCACCTTCAACGTGGAGAGCGAGCTGGCCGGGCGCACCACGGGGCCGGTGGTGACCCAGTTCGAGGTGGTGCCGGCCCCGGGAGTGAAGGTGAACCGTATCGCCAACCTGGATGCGGATCTGGCCCTGGCCATGCGGGCCCGGACCATCCGGATCGTGGCGCCCATTCCCGGAAAGGGGGCGGTGGGGGTGGAGATTCCCAACCCGTCGCCCCGCATCGTGCAGCTCCGGGAAGTGCTGGAGAGTCCGGTCTTCACCAGGGCCCGGGGCGAGCTTCCCCTGGCGCTGGGGATGGACTTGCAGGGAGCGCCGTATGTGGCCGAACTCTCCAAGATGCCCCATGTCCTCATCGCCGGTGCCACCGGGTCCGGAAAGTCGGTCTGCCTCAACACCGTCATCACCTCGCTGGTGTACCGCCACACCCCCGAGACCCTCCGCCTCCTCATGATCGACCCCAAGATGGTGGAGCTCTCCACGTACGGGGACCTGCCCCACCTTCGCCACCCGGTGGTCACCGATCCCAAGGAGGCGGCGGGAGTCCTCAAGTGGGCGGTGTTGGAGATGGAGCGGCGCTATGAACTCCTGTCGCGAAACGGGGTCCGCTCCATCGGCGAGTTCAACCGCAAGCTCAAGGGCGGCGTCACCCTCCGCCGTGTGGACGCGGACGGGGAGGAGGGAGATCCGGATCGGTGGATCTACCAGGGTGGGGTTCTTCCCAACATCGTCCTGGTGGTGGACGAGTTGGCGGATCTCATGATGACGGTCCAGGCCGAGGTGGAGAAACCCCTCACCCTCCTGGCCCAGAAGGCCCGGGCCATCGGGATCCACCTCATCGTTGCGACCCAGCGCCCCTCGGTGAACGTGATCACCGGCCTCATCAAGGCCAACTTTCCGTGTCGGATTGCCTTCCGGGTCGCCTCGAAGACCGATTCCCGGACCATCCTGGACCAGAATGGCGCCGACGCCCTCCTGGGCAACGGGGACATGCTCTTCCTGCCGCCGGGGCAGAGTTCCCCCGTGCGCGTGCAGGGTGCCTTCATCTCCACCGAGGACACCGAGCGTCTCATGGACTGGTTCCGGGAACTCCGGGCCCGGAAGTTGGCGGAGGGGGGGGAGACCGAGGTCACGGGCGCCACGGCGGAGGACGATATCCTTGAGGTCGTGCGAGCGCTGGAGGCGGAGGAGGCCGGAGCCGGAGACGACGATCCCTTCGACGGGGAGTGGGACGAGTACTTCCAGGATGCGGCGGAGATCTGCATCTCGAACCAGCAGGGTTCCACATCGCTTCTCCAGCGGAAGCTGCGGGTGGGGTACGGGCGCGCCGCCCGGATCGTGGACCAGCTCCATGAGGCCGGGTGGTGGGGCCGCCGGACGGCTCCAAGCCCAGGGAGGTGCTCATGACCATGGAGCAGCTCCACCGTATGATGAACGGGCAGGACGAGTCGTGACGCGGTTGATCCTGGTGGGGGGAGGGCACGCACCTTCACGTGGTGGAGCGGATCGCCACCTCCCGGAGGCAGGGGGACGGGGGGTGGGACGGGGTGGACGTGGTCCTGGTCTCGGCCTATCCGGCGCACCACTACTCCGGAATGCTGCCGGGATACCTGCAGGGGCGCTACCGGGAAGAGGAACTCCGCTTCGACCTCGTGGCCCTGGCGAGGGTGGCAGGCATCCGATTCGTCCAGGGGTGGGTTCGACGGGTGGAGCTCCTGGAGGGGATGCCGGGGTCCGGATCCCCCGGTAGGGCCGTGGCTCCCGTCGGGCGCATCCACACGGACGAGGAGGTGCTGGACTTCCACCTGGCATCGTTGGACGTGGGGTCGGTGGCCGGGGGCGCCTCGGTCCCGGGGGTCCGGGAGTATGCCGTGGCGCTTCGCCCCACCAGTCGCGCGGTGGAGCTGACGGAGCGGCTGGAGAGGCTCCGGTCCGGTTCACCACCGGTTCCAGGGTCCGGGGGGGAGCCGGAGCCGGGGCCGGTGCGAGCGGTGGTGGTGGGGGCGGGAGCGGCGGGCTTCGAGGTGGCGGTCGCGGTGGCGGAGCGGCTCCATGGGGAGCGCCGTCCCCGGGCCCGGGTGACGATGGTGGAGGCCGGTCCCTCCATTCTCCCCGAGTTCTCGGAGCGGGTTCGTCGGCGGGGACTCCGGGAGCTGGCCCGGTGGGGGATTCAGGTTCGGACCGACACCCGGGTAACCCGCGTCGACGGCACGGAGGTACAGGTGGAGGGGCGGGAGGGAGCCGCCGTCCTCCCGTCGGACCTCACCGTGTGGGTGGCCGGTGCGGCCCCGCCTCCGCTCCTGGCATCGTCGGATCTGCCCCTGGCCGGATCCGGGTTCTTTTCGGTGAACGGAGCGCTTCGGGCGGTGAACGGGGCGCCGGTGTGGGGCGCCGGCGACTGCATCGAGCTGGCGGGCTTTCCCTGGATGCCTCGAGCCGGCGTCTATGCGGTGCGTCAAGCGCCGGTTCTGGCCGATAATCTCGAGGGTGCGGTGGCTGCGGTCCGGGATGGGAGCGGCTCGTCCCCGCCCCGGACCTACACGCCCCAGGCGTCCTTCCTCTCGCTTCTCAACACCGGTGGCGGGAGAGCCCTCCTCCGGTGGAAGGGGATGGTGGCGCTGGGGCGTTGGCCCTGGTGGCTCAAGGACTGGATCGATCGTCGTTTCATGCTCCGGTATCACGAGCTTATGAAGGCCGGGTCGGACCATGGGGGCGCTCCCGCCGGTAGCGGGATGGGATGAGGGAGATGGCGGGATGAACGGAGTCACGGGATCGGGATGAACGGGAGGCGGCCATGAAGCGGATGATCAAGGTGTTCCTGTCGGCGGGGCTGGTTGGCTTCACCTGGGCTGGATCGCTCCAGGGACAGTCTCCCGAGGCCCCGGAGCAGTGGGAGGCCCCCCGGGTGTTCACCGGTGGATCGCTGGTGGTGGCCCAGCCCAGGGGCGAGTTCGCCGAGTACGTGGATGTGGGCTTCGGGATCCAGGGCTTCTTCCGAGGCGCCCTGGATCCGGCGGGGATCCTGAGCCTCCGGGCCGACCTTTCGGTCCTCACCTACGGGCGGGAGACCAAGCGGGTCTGCCTGGGGGGCGGCGTCGGGTGCCGGATCGAGGTGGACCTCACCACGTCCAACAACATCGTGCTGGGTACCCTGGGCCCGGAGGTGGCGCTGCCGGCGGGTCCCTTCCGGATCTATGGCCACGTGGGTGTGGGGTTCAGTTGGTTCGCCACCGACTCCCAGGTCTCCGGCAGCCTGGAGAGTCAGGAGCCGTTCGCCAGTTCCCGGAACCAGTCCGACGGGGGATTTGCCTGGAACGGGGGCGGGGGCGTCCAACTCCAGATCACCGGGGGACGGACGCCGGTCGCCCTGGATTTCGGGGTCTCCCAACAGTCCAATGGCCGGCGTGAGTACCTCACCGAGGGCGGCATCGTGGACCTTCCCGACGGAAGCCTCCAACTGAACACCATCCGCTCCGACGCCGACTTCCTGATCTGGCGTCTAGGGGTTTCGGTAGGGCTTCGGCCGTAGCGAGGCGAACGTTCCGGGCCCCCGGAGGGTAGACCTTGCATCACCTCTCCCCTTCTTCCGCGCCGAGGCCATGATCCGCCGCTCCTTCGCCCCCCGGGCTCTCTGTGTTGTGCTCCCCGTTCTGGGTCTGGGCACCCTTTCCGTGACGCCGACTCCCACCGCGGCGCAGGATGCCCTGTCCATCCTCACCGCGGCGGCGGAGCGGCATGAAGGGCTCACCGGGTTCTGCGCCGACTTCCGGCAGGAGGTGGACAACGACATCCTCCGGGAGAGGATCCGGAGCCACGGCGAACTCTGCCACGCACCGGGCAACCGCTTCGACATGCGTTTCGCGGACCCGCCGGATGGAGACCGGGTGGTGGCCGACGGCGAACACCTCTGGATCTATCTGCCCAGCACCGACCCCGGTCAGGTGTTTCGGGGCGATGCGGGCACCGCCGGTGGACAGTTCGATCTGCACCGGGAGTTCCTGGGGGAGCCGGGGCGTCGCTACCGGCCCACGCTGGAAGGCCGGGAGGATGTAGGCGGTCGTGAGACCCATGTCCTCTTTCTGGAGCCCCTGGTCCGCTCGCCCTTCCTTCGGGCCCGGATCTGGGTGGACGCCCAGGACTCCATGCTCCGGCGGGTCGAGATCACCGAAGACGAAGGCTTCGTCCGCACCGTGGAGTTGTCGGGGATCCGTCTGAACCCCCAGATTTCCGCCGACCGCTTCCGCTTCGAGCCGCCGGCCGGCGTCCAGGTGATCCGCCGCTGAGGCGGGTGCTCGCAGCCGCTTCCCCCTCCTCCGCAGGCCGTGTTTCCATGAAGAAGTCGCTTCCTGTCGTATCTCTCCCCGCCGTGCCCTCGCCCGCTGCTCCCGCCCGGTCCTCCCGGGGTACGGGCGCCGCCGAGGTGGGAGCAGCCGATCCGTCCGGGGTGTCCGGCACGAATGCGGAGCCGGTCCTGGGGCGGCTTCGGACCCGGGACCTACCGGTCTTCCCGGTGACGGCGGAGCCGGTCCGGCCCGAGGTGGATCCGGGCACCGAGGCGGTGACCCACCAGTTCCAGGACACCGGCCCCTCCGAGGGCCCCCGCATCGGTCTCGTGACCCTTGGGTGCGACAAGAACACGGTGGACTCGGAGCGGATGATGGCGGCGCTGGTGGGGCACGGAGCCCGCGTCGTCTCCGGTGTGGAGGGGGCGGAGGTGGTGGTGGTGAACACCTGCGGCTTCATCGACCAGGCCAAGGAAGAGTCGGTGGACACCATTCTGGAGGCCTGCGGGCTCAAGGCCGCCGGTGAGATCCAGGCGGTGGTGGCGGTGGGCTGCCTGGTGCAGCGCTACAAGGACGAGCTCGCCGCGGAGATCCCGGAAGTGGACCTCTTCCTGGGCCTCACCGAGATGCAGGGACTGGTGCCGGAGCTCCGTCGCCGGGGGCTTCTTCCCCGGAGTGTGGCGCCCATCCCCAACATGGAGCGGCCCCTCCGCATCCTCTCCACCGATACGCCCCACACCTCCCATCTCAAGATCAGCGAGGGGTGTGACCACACCTGTGCCTTCTGCGCCATTCCCCACATGCGGGGACTGCACCGATCCGCCTCCCTGGACGAGCTGGTGCGAGAGGCTCGCGAGTTGGGAGAGCGCGGGGTCCGGGAGCTGAACATCATCAGCCAGGACACCACCTGGTACGGGCGGGACCTGCGCCGGGCTGCGGTGCAGGCGGCGGGGCCCGGCGGACGTCCGGCGCCGACGCCTCTTCTCCCGGAACTCCTCCGGGGGCTCCTGGACGGGACCTCGGTACCCTGGTATCGCCTCTTCTACATGTACCCGTCGGGGGTCACGCCGGAGATGGTAGAGCTCCTGGCCACGGAATCCCGTCTCCTCTCCTATCTGGACATGCCCATCCAGCATGGGAGCGACGGGGTGCTGAAGCGGATGCGCCGGCCGGAGCGGCAGGCCACGATCCGGGAGCGCATCGGGTGGCTCCGGGACGCCGTTCCCGACCTGGTGCTGCGCACCACGGTGATCGTGGGATTCCCTGGCGAGACGGAAGGGGAGTTCCAGGAGATGTTGGATCTTCTGGACGAACTCCGCTTCGACCGGGTGGGGGCCTTCCCCTACTCACTGGAGGAGGGGACGCCGGCGGCGGAGATGGACGGACACCTCTCGGAGGGGAGAAGCGGGATCGGCTGGAGGCCCTTCTGGACCTGCAGCGGGAGATCTCCTTCGAGAAGAACGACGAGTGGGTGGGGCGCCGGCTCACCGTTCTGGTCGACCGCCTTACCCCCGACGACCCGGAGCACGTCGCCGAGGGGCACGCGTGGACTCAGGCGGTGGATGTGGACGGGATCACCCGGATCCTCCCGTCAGGGCCCGGCGTGGCCACTGGGGTGGCGCCGGGCGAGATGATCGAGGTGGAGGTGGTGGACCACCTGGAGTATGACCTCATCGCCCGACCGGTCTGACCGGATCGCTCCGGATCACTCCCTCCGCAGCGCCACGATGGGATCGAGTCGGGACGCCTTCCACGCCGGATAGAAGCCGAAGAAGAGCCCCACCGCTGCGGAGACGGTCACCGCGATGATCATGGCCTCGGCTGAGAAGAGGGCGGGCCAGCCGGCGATGGAGGCGATGATCTCGGTGCCCAGGAGCCCTACGACGATCCCTCCGATCCCGCCCAGGAGGCAGAGGATCACCGCCTCGATGAGGAATTGGAGGAGGACGTCGGGCCCCCGGGCCCCCACCGCCAACCGCAGCCCCACCTCCCGGGTCCGCTCCGTCACGCTCACCAGCATGACGTTCATGATGCCGATCCCCCCGACGAAGAGGGAGATCCCGGCGATGGAGGCCAGGAGCCAGGTCATGACCCGGGATGTCTCGGTGGCCATCTGCGCCACCTCTTCCTGGGTCTGAATGGTGAAGTCGTCTTCCTGGTAGGGGGCGAGTCGGTGCCGCTCCCGGAGCAGGTCGGCGATCTTGACCCGGGCGATCTCCATGGACTCCTCGTCGAACACCTGGACATTGATGACCATGGCGTGGGTGCGCCCCGAGATGCGCTGGAAGGCAGTGGTGTAGGGAACGATGACGATATCGTCCTGCACCGAGCCCATGAGGGACATCCCCTTGCGCTCCAGCACACCGATGATCTCCAGGGGGAGCCCCCGGACCCGGATCGTCTCGCCGATGGGGTCCGAGCCCTCGAAGAGCTCCTCCACGATGGTCTGACCCACCACGGCCACCAGCGCCGCTTCGGCCACATGCTCCTCGGTGAACATCTCGCCGGACTCCACCCCCCAGTTCCGGATCTGCAGGTAGTCGTGGGACTGCCCGTAGACGCGGGTGGCCCAGTTCCTGTTGCCGTATACGACGACGCGGGTGGATCGGACCTCCGGACTCGAGGCGATGACCTCCGGAATCTCCTCGCGGAGGGCCCGGGCATCCTCGGCCGTGAGGGTATTGGCGCTCCCCCCGCCGATGCTGACGCCTCCGAGCTGTCGCTCACCGGGGAAGATGAGCACCACGTTCTGTCCCAGCCGGTTCACCTGCTCCTTCACCTCGGCGCTGGCTCCCTGTCCCAGACCCACCATGGTGATGACGGCGCCCACCCCGATGATGATCCCCAGGGCGGTGAGGAGGGTGCGCATGAGATTCCGGCGCAGCGCCCGGAGGGCGGAATAGGGGACGGCGCTCCACTTCATGGTGCCACCACCTCCGTCGGGGTCATGTCCTGTCGGGCCTCCGTCCAGTCATCCAGGGCCTGCCGAGCGTCCAACGGGGTGTGGCGCACGTCCGAAGCCATGAGACCGTCCCGGAGTGTGATGGTTCGCTGGGCGTACCGAGCGATGTCCGGCTCGTGGGTCACCATGAGGATGGTCAGCCCCTGCCGGTGAAGTCCCTGGATCAAATCGATGATCTCGAGGGTTGTGCGGGAGTCCAGGTTGCCTGTGGGTTCGTCGGCGAGAAGGACCCGGGGTTCGGTCACCAGCGCCCGGGCAATGGCCACCCGCTGCTTCTGGCCCCCTGAGAGTTCATTGGGGGTGTGATCCAGGCGCTCTCCGAGCCCCACCTTCTCCAAGGCGGCTCTGGCCCGTGAATGGATGTCCTTCCAGCTCAACTCCTCATCCCGGTAGAGGAGGGGGAGCTCCACATTCTCCTGGGCCGAGGTCCGGGGGAGGAGATGGAAGGCCTGGAAGACGAAACCCAGGATCCGGTTTCGGATCCGGGCGAGTTCACCCTTCCGCATCCGAGCCACGTCCTGCCCGTCCAGGTGGTAGTTTCCCGCTGTGGGTTGGTCCAGACATCCGAGGATGTTCATGAGGGTGGACTTTCCGGAGCCGCTGGGACCCATGATGGCCACGAACTCGCCCCGGGCCACCTCCAGGTCCACACCCCGAAGAGCCCGGACCTCCACACGTCCCGTGCGATAGACGCGCTCGATCGCCTTCAGCCGTACCAGTCCGGATTCGCCCATGCTCGCGCCGGCCTAGAACTGGGCCTGGTTTCCGGAGAAGAGGCTCCGGCGATTCCCGTCCCCCTCCCGGACCAGCGAAAGGCCCACGGCCAGAACCGTCCCCTCTTCGAGCCCCTCCAGGATCTCGGTGTGGACGCCGTCGGCCAGGCCGGTTCGGACCGGAACCACCACGATCTCCCCGTTCTCCACAGCGTAGACCCGACCATTCATTCCGTCAGGCAGGTCGGGCTCCTCGGGCCGGAGCTGGTCGGGGAGGCGGGCGCGGAGTGCTGTGTTCCGGACCCGGACGACGTCGTGACGCTCCGCCGTGATGACGGAGACCTCGGCGGTCATGCCAGGCTTCAGCAGGAGCTCGGAGTTGTCCACCGAGATAATGGTCTCGTAGTGGACCACGTTGTCCTCCTGGATGGGCGCGTTGCGGACCTGGATGACCTCACCGATGAACTCGTCGTTGCGGTAGGCGTCCACCAGGAAGCGTACCCGCTGTCCTTCTTCCACCTCTCCGATGTCCGCTTCGGAGACATGGGCGTGGATGTGCATTCGGGTGAGATCGGCGGCCAGTTCGAAGAGGATGGGGGCGTTGAGGCTGGCTGCCACGGTCTGGCCTGGGTCCACCATGCGGGCAATGACGATTCCGTCGGTGGGCGCGGTGATGGAAGAGCGCTCCAGCTCTCGCACGGCCGCGTCCAGGGCGTGGCGGCGGACCCGGACCTGAGCCTCGGCCTGGCGCAGCGCGGCCCGAGCCTCGTCCACATCCGACGGGGGAACGAACTGCATCTCGCGAAGCTCCTGCACCCGGGTCCACTGGTGACGAGCCAACTCAAGTCCGGCCTCGGCCGATTCCAGCTCCGCCTCCGCCGAGTTGACCGCAGCC
>SL_3KL_010_SEDDRAFT_10002945_pt1 | contig 15504 bp, 14 predicted proteins | sample SodLakKL_010_SED_2_FD_10381 | JGI IMG/M metagenome (IMG submission 10381) | reverse complement strand
TGAAGCTGGTTGGCAGTGATGACATCGAATATTGCTGCAGGCGCGACATTTGCAATCTGCTCCCCGTGCTTAAGCATGGAATTATCTCGATAAATAATGGCTAAAAAGAAACAGACAAATACATTTTTAAGCAGCTTTACCTACACGCGCAAGATGGAGGTGGCCGGCATTCTGGTAATGTCGGTTTCTGCGCTGCTTTTGCTTAGCATTGCATCTTATCATCCCGGAGATTACGGAATTGTGAAATCGATGCCTTCGGGTTCACTGTTCCAAATTGATCAAGGGCCGGCTCTTCGGGTGAGTAACTGGCTTGGTGTTATTGGAGCATATATTTCTAACTTATTTGTACATACACTTTTTGGCTATGCAAGCATTATTGTTCCAATTCTGATTGCTGCTATTGGATGGTATGTTTTCAGACAAAAGCCTCTCAGCCTGCTTGGCTGGCCGCTGGCTTACGGCATTTGGGTTATGGTTCTTCTCTCTACCATCTCAGGCTGGTTCTACAACCGCTATGAAGCTTATTCGATGGCCTGGAGCGGCAACTCAGGAATCTCTCTGGCAAGTATATTGCATAATGTGACCGGCATTGGCTCCATCATTATTCTGACCGTATTGCTGTTCGTTTCACTGCTAATACTGGTTGACAGAGACTTGCAAAAAACGGTGGACGCAATAAAAGGCTGGGCTGCATCCTACAAAGAGAAACGGGAGCGCAGCCGGGAAGAGAAGCTGCGGCGCAAGGATGAGAAAGCCGCTATTAAACAGAGGCAAAAAGCCGAGTCAGCGGAAAAGAAAGAGCAGGAAGCGCGCCTGAAAAAAGTAACGTCAGCTCCTGAAGCGCGTGAAGAGGTTACCATCGAAGATATTGTTGAACGATCGCAGGAGGAAGACCGTGAGCGTGAACTACAGCGCAAGAAGGAAAGCGCTGAGCTTGAAAAGCTGCCACCTCGTGCCATTCTTGAAAAGAAAATATCATCCGAAGAGCAGGAAATTGGAGATAATGGCGACGATGACGACGTTGAAATCTCAGTGTTTATAGGTGAGGGTGACGAGGAAGCCAGCGACCGCGAGCTCGATCGCGCAAATAAAGACAAGGCGCGTGAATTGCCGGTGATCAAATACAAGTTTCCGGGCATCGATCTTTTGAACGCGCCGCCAAATGAAGGCAATGAAGTGGATCTTGATGAGATCAAGGAGAATAAGCGCATCATTCTGGATAAGCTGAAGCGGCACAAAATCGAAATACTGAGTATAAACGCCATTGTAGGCCCAACGGTAACGCTTTATGAGCTGGAGCCTTCGCCGGATGTGAAAATCAGCAAGATCGAAAGCTATGCCAACGACCTAAAGATGGCTACCGCCGCTCACGGCTTGCGGATTATTGCGCCAATCCCGGGTCGCTCGGCTGTTGGAATTGAAGTGCCGAACAGCACGCGCGAAACGGTGTACATCAAGTCGGTTATCAACACCAAGAAGTTTGTGGAGACCGACTACGAACTGCCTGTAGCGTTCGGCAAGACCATCGAGAACGAGGTGTTCATGATCGATCTCACGCGTATGCCGCACTTGCTTATTGCTGGGGCAACAGGTTCGGGAAAATCGGTGGGTATCAATACTATCATTACCTGCCTGCTTTATAAATGCCATCCCGACGACATAAAATTCGTGTTGATTGATCCGAAGAAGATTGAGCTTTCACTCTACAGGAATATTCAAAATCACTATCTGGCTGTGCTGCCGGGTTCTGAGGAACCCATCGTGACCGACACCAGCAAAGCTCTTGAAACCCTTGAGAGTGTGACCAAGGAAATGGACGAGCGCTACGACCTGCTCAAGATGGCCATGGTGCGAGATGTTAAATCGTACAATCAAAGATTCAAAAATGGAGAACTCGATGAAGAATTGGGCCATCGCCATCTGCCCTACATCGTGGTGGTGATTGATGAGCTGGCCGACCTTATGATGACTGCTGGAAAACAGATTGAGGAACCAATAGCGCGACTTGCACAACTTGCAAGGGCTATTGGAATTCATCTGGTTGTGGCTACACAGCGTCCGTCTGTAAACGTAATTACGGGCACGATTAAAGCCAACTTTCCTGCCAGGATTGCGTACCAGGTAGCCTCCAAAGTCGACTCCAGAACCATTCTGGATACGGGTGGCGCAGACCAGCTCGTAGGCCGCGGCGATATGCTTTTCACCAATGGTGCAGGCATGACCCGAATCCAAAACGCCTACGTCGACACAGAAGAGGTAGAACGAATTACCTCCTTTATCGGTGAACAAAGGGGCTATAAGAAACCTTTCCAGCTTCCGTTGGTTGAAGATGAAGAGTCCGGTATCCCTGATCCGCTCGATGATATTGACGATCTGTTCAAAGAAGCAGCAAAAATCGTGGTACTGCATCAGCAGGGCTCGGTATCGCTTCTGCAGAGAAAGCTTAAAATCGGGTATAACAGGGCCGGGCGTATCATTGACCAGCTTTACAATGCCGGCGTCGTCGGTGCCTATCAGGGCAGCACGGCTCGCGATGTAAAGATCACAGAAGAGGAGGAGCTAGATGAGATATTCAATGAACTTGGCGTTTAAAAAGACAGCAACCGCAGCCCTTGTTACGCTTTTCGCACTAACAGCTGTTGCCGCAGAAAAGATTGATCAGGATACCCCCCGCTTCGACATGCTCCGTGCCATGTTTGATGACAATCAGGTATTCGTTGCCAGTTTTTCACACGAATACAATGACTCCTTCACCGGTGAACAGCAGCATGCCGAGGGCCGCATCTGGATCGGGAAAAATCAATACAAAATTGATGGCGATAATCAGCTGATGGTGGTAGACGGTAATATTTCGCGCGTTTACGACGGACTGAAAAACCGCATCATTATAAGCGATTACATTGAGGAAGAAGATGATTTTGCTCCTTCGAGGATGCTGCAGGGGGTAGATGAAAGCTATGTCGTTTCTGAAGAGAGAATGGCCAACGGGCAGTTTAGAATAACGCTCAGATCAGATGACCCCTTTGCAATATTTACGGAAGTTCAGATTATTCTTACAGCCGATGGCAATCCGTTGAGAATACTTGCTCTGGATCAGGTTGATAATGAGCTTATCACGGAGTTTACGTTCGGAGAATTTGTACCGGCCGACGACGAACTCTTCGAGTTAAGCTGGCCTGAAGACGCCGAGGTCATTGATCTTCGACATGGATCATAATGGGTAAACGCCTGCTCAACATTCTGGTATCTCTGGTTGTGGCGGGACTGTTTATCTGGCTCGCTGTAAGAAATATCGATGTATCCGAGTTATGGCTTCAAATTCGCTCCGTAAGTCTCTGGTGGATCCCATTTTTTGTGGCTGTAATGATCCTGAGCCATCTGCTGAGAGCCGAAAGGTGGAGGCTGCTAATCGAAAGAGAAAATATCAGTGTACCCCTGTCTACGCTCTTTGCAGGAGTTATGATGGGGTATATGTTCAATAATATAGTTCCCCGGCTCGGTGAAGTAACCAGGCCTGTATATGTTGCTCGTCAACAGAGAATGAGTTCGGGTAATTTAATCGGCACAATAGTTATTGAAAGGCTGTTCGATATCGTGTCGATGCTTGCTATCATGCTTTTTGCTGCATTCTACCTTGTTGCTGATACTGAAGCTGTGCGAGAGCTTCTCGGAATGCAAGATTGGCCATGGTACGCGTATCTTGTAATCCCGGGAGTACTGCTGCTCGCAGCTGCAGCTTTTTTACTTGCTTTAAGAATACTGAATGCTCTTGAAAACAGAACAGACGTCACAAACCCTGTTTTGCAAAAAATTGTACGTGCCTCCCGGTCTTTCAGTGATGGCATTCTCTCAATCAGGCACATCAAAAGCTGGCCTTTGTTTATGGTATTTACTGCCGGTATTTGGCTGGCATACGTTTTAATGACGTTTATTCCCTTATTCATGCTGAACCTTCAGGCAACCTACGGTCTCGGGATAAGCGATGCAGTGGTGCTGACGATGGTTTCGTCGGTAGGAGTAAGTATTCCAACCCCTGCAGGCATCGGTTCGTACCACCTTCTCATTCAACAGAGCATGTGGGTATTTTATGAGGTGCCTCTTGTTACGGCACTCACATACGCAACAGTAGCCCACGCCGTTAATCTGATTTCAGTGTTTGCAGTAACACCCGCTGCTCTTTGGTGGGATAAATATTACAGACTCAATAATCCCCGTTAGACGAGAAGAAGAGTTGCTATTGAAACAAAAACGCGGTTTTACCCTTAAAGAAAAATCCAATCTTTTCTGCAAAAGCGGCAAAATTATTTTTACATTGAAGCACAAGAATTATCGTCCATGATTAGACCCATTTTCATTGCTATTTTTTGCTGTTTAAGCTTCGTAGCAGCCAGAGTGGCAAATGCACAGGATGCACCACCCTCTGATCAGCAATCACTTTTACCGGAAATTGACCCGCAAGACATCGAGATTCGCAGCCAGTTTCAAGCCCGTTTTCCGGGGCTGAGAAGGCAGCCAATCCTGGGTTTTAACCCGCGCCCAAGGGTTTTTCAAATCGATCCAAACCGGATGCCATTTGTTGAGGATCTTGAAACCGTTGCAGCAAACTTGCCAATTGGCGAGCTCGAACGGCCTGAAGCCCCTGTGTTCCGGCCATTGGGGTATGCTGACCCTCAAAATGGATTTGCCCGATTAGGGTTGGGTAGTTACGTATCACCAGAAGCAGATGTATTTGCCTTGACCCGGCTTGGAGAACGAAACTGGGTGTCTGGTAATTTGAACTACATCTCCACTAACGGCCATTTGAGTGACTTAAACAGCTCATTCAGGGATTTTGATGTCGATATAAACACATTTACGGCCCTGTCTCACCGTACGAAAGTATCTGCCAATGTCGGGGTATATTCCGGCTTTAACCACTACCCGGGACTTATCACTGAAAATGATGCCCCTGTGAACATCGGAAGCAGAAACGAACTATTTGGCATTCGGGGGGGCGTCGATTTAAAAGTTGCAAGAACATCGCTAAGCGGCTTCGAATTTGGGCTTCACTCCCATTCTAACAGATTCGATATCGCTTCGGGGCTTGATGGTTACGCCGGAGTGGTGAATGACTGGGGAGTGAGAACCCGCCTTGAATATTCCAGGCTTGGTGAAAATATTGAGGAGGTTTACAGGCTTAGATTCAGAAATCAGACAGGCGGCAATGAAACGCTGATGTCTGGTATGGATACATATTCTGTCAGTAATCTCTCGATACACTACGAGCGGCTGTTTAATTATCAGACCGATGTAAAAGCGGATCTTGGAGTAGCAGTTGCCATCGATGCCGTTGATGACTTTTCGCTCTATCTCACTCCTGATCTGTCGGTAACGCATACACTCTTCCCGGGGTTAGACGTAAAAGGCAGGCTTTACGGAAAAGCCTATCAAAACACGCTCTCTGCGGTACATAGCGAAAATAACTTTATCGATTTCATGGTACCTCTGAGGCACAGTTATGAGGCGGGAGTTTTAGCGGAAGTGATAATCGAGCCGTATCGGGGTACGCGGCTAAATGGGGGTGTATCCTACCAAAACATCAGAAACTATCTTTACTACAACCGAAACGAGAATGATATTTTGTTTGAAGGGGCCAGCCTTGTTGAGGGATACTATCAACCCGCATTCAGCCGGGCTAATATATTCAGAGTGTACGGAGGCTTTACCCAGGATGTGCGGCCAGATGTGGTCTGGGTAAGTGCCGACGGATACTGGCAGGTACCCAGGCTCACAGGTAACGAAAAAATTCCGTTTATTGAAAGCATCGGGCTTAAAGCATCTGTTGCTTTCAGGCCGGCATCTGAGGTAGTGATTGAAGGCTGGACTGAATACTCGGCCCGGCGAGTCGATTCGTTTGGAAACAATATGCCATCATTTATTTTGATTGGGAGCCGGTTTGAAATTTCGCTCAATGACAAGGTAGGAGTGTATGGCAAACTTCTTAATTTAACGAACGAAAGTTATGAACTGTGGCAAGGCTATACTGAGCGCGGGTTTCAGGCATTTGCCGGCGTCACATATCTCTTTTAACGTATGAAATCTACATTTGTAAAAGCATTTAAAGAGGTATTAAGAGAACAGATTCTTGATAAAAATAAAGTTGATGTCGATGGGCTGGGCCTCTTTGAGGTGGTACACCGAAAACAGCATCAGAAAAAGTATGAAAACGGACGAGTGGTCATGGTTCCTCCGGCCGATGTGGTTGAATTCAAATCAAAAGTGAGGAGCTCAAATGAAAATTAATAAAAAAAAGCTGATTGAGTTGCTGGTCGATAGAACCGGTATGGAGCGAGCAGAAGTGGAAGATCAGCTTGAGCAACTGGTTAACAGAATTATTGACGCAGCCGAACGTGGCAAAGCTTTGGAGATTAAGGAGTTCGGACTTTTTTATTTTGATGAAGACGGTGAATTGAAATTTGACCCTGCCAAAGAACTCAGCACAGAAATAAATTTCAAGTATGCCGGAATGGAACCGGTGGAGCTTAAGCCTGCGCGTGATGAAGCAGGCGATCCCGGGCAGGCAGAAGTTTCGGATGAACCGCCCAAAACGGCTGAGTCGCAGAAACCGCAGGAATCAGAGCCCGAAATTGAGCCGGAAGAGCCGGTAGAGACGGAAGATGAGCTGGCTGATATTTTTGGTTTTGACGACGAAGATGGCGACGCGGTCAGCAAACAGGGTGAGGCCGTCGACCCTTTTGACATTGAGGCGGAAGATCAAGATAAAAGTCCAGCGGATAAAAAGAAGCTTGAAGAGGAAGCCGTACCAGCCGAGGCGGAAACCAAGCCGATTGAAGAACCAGAAGAACCTGTGGAGGACGATACGATACCAAGGGAAGATGACCCATTTGCAGGTCTGCTGAGCGATGCCTCCAGTAAGTTAACCGCAAGTGATAAACGTGACTTTGCAGAAGAAGACGAAGAGGATGACGATCTCGACGATCTTTTGTTTACGGCCTTAGATTCTGAAGAAAAACCGGATTTGGAACCTGAGTCGCAGAAAGAACCTGCAAAGGCCGGAACAGCTGCCGCCGGTAAAGCAGATTCAGCGGCTTCTGAAAAGAAGCCCAAGAAACAGTCTAAGCCCGCAGCAAAGGGTGATTCCGGCCCCAAACGGGACCCTATCATGGTAGTGATTTCTGTTGTTTTGGTTTTTGTGCTGGTGGCCGCAGCGTTTTTACTCGTTCCAGGCATGTTCCAGAGCGATGACCCTGAGACGCCAACCGAGCAACCTCCTGTAACAGCGGAGACGGCTCCGGCTCCACACCAGGAAGACGCAGTGAATGTGCTATCACCTGTGGAACCTGAGGTAGAAACTGAAGTAACAGAAGATGTTGCTGAAGAAGATGAGATACCCCCGGAAACAACAACTGAGCAGCCAGAATATGGCCTCATGGGCGATCTTGTAGAAAGTGCCAACGACGGTTTCTCGATCGTTCTTCATTCTCTTGCACGAGAAGAAAATGCCCGAGAACAGGCTGCTTCGCTGGCATTAGACGGCTACAGGGTATTGGTAAGCCCGAGAACTGTTCAGGAAAGAACCGTTTGGCGCGTAAGTGTAGGACAGTTCCAGACTATTGCTGATGCGCAGGAACATGCCAGTGAACTGCCATCCCCCTATAACACAAATAATTTTATACAACGCATACAGGTTAATTAACATAAATGAATATCATCCCGCTATTACTGCTTCAGGCCGGAGCTGCTGAAGCCGATACCCTTGCCGAAATGCTCCATGAAGAATCAAGCATGTCATTTTTTGAGGTACTGTCTCAGGGCGGCATTCTCATGATTCCACTGTTTGTGCTATCCATTTTGGCAATCTACGTGATTGCTGAACGATGGAAAACGGTGGAGAACTCCAAAATGGACGTAAACAGCATGCTTAATAACATTGAGTCGCTGCTGAAATCAGGCAGCCAGAAGCGTGCCATTCAGTACTGTGAAGAGTTCGACAAACCGCTGGCCCGAATTCTCAAATCGGGAATTCGCAGGCTGGGACGGCCAATCCGGGACATTGAACAGGCAATACACAATGCAGGCAAGAAAGAAATCTACAGNCTCGAGAAACGTATGAACTGGCTTGCAACCATTGCCGGTGTTGCACCTCTGATTGGGTTTACAGGTACGGTTACCGGTATGATCCGGGCGTTTATGGATATCCAGTCGCTGCAGGGTAACGTAAATCCGAGTGTTCTTGCAGGCGGNATCTGGGAAGCACTTATCACAACTGCAACCGGNCTCATCGTCGGAATTATTGCCTACGGCTTTTACAACTTCCTGATTGGTAAAATCAACCGAATGGTGTTTGAATTGGAGAACGCATCTGCCGANTTTGTAGATCTGCTCCAGGCCCCCTCTCCGAAAAAGAAGGTGGAGGTTTAACCAATGGACTTCCGTAAGGACAGTGTNAAGATGGAGCCGCTGACGATGTTCTCACAATCGTCACTGACGGATATCATCCTGCTGCTGTTGATCTTTTTCTTGCTCACGTCCTCGTTTGTTACCAACTTTGGTATACGCGTAAATGTACCTCAGGCAGAGTCGTCCGTAACTACCGAAGCTCAGCAAATCTCCGTGGCGATTACGGCCGAAGGCGACTTTTTCGTAAATGGAGAACAGGTAATCCGGGGCAACCTGTCAGCTGCCATTCGTGAAGCACATCAGAATCGGCCAAACTCTACGTTAGTAGTACGTGCCGATCGTGAAGCCCGTATCGACGACGCCGTACGGGTTATGAACATCGGACAGGCATTAAACTTAAATATAGTGATGGCGACGGAGCGAAATTAACCCCATGCTCGATTGGATCAAATCAAATATCGATAAGGAAGACCGGTTTGGTTTAGGTATAACGGGAGCCATTCATATCGTACTGCTCATTATTGCCCTTCTGTACACAATCAGCTTCGATATTGACGACAGGCCGGCTTTTATTGAAGTAACACTGGGAGAATTCAGGAGCGGTGCAGTAGCCGAAAGAGCTGAAGTTCAGCGAGAGCAGGTTGCCACCCGCCCCAATCCGGTAGAAACGCAGCTCGAAGAACCAGATCCCGAGATAATTCAGCCGGTAGAGACTCCGCAAATTCCGGAAGAAGAGACGACCAAGCCGGTAGATCTGCCCGAAGAGGTTGAAGAGGTGATAAGCGACGATGTTGTCGAAACTCCTGAAACCGATATCATCGATCCTGAAGTGGTTGAAACCACCGAAGACATTGTTATTGAGGAACTGCCCCCGCAAAGCAGGGAGGCCGAACAGGTGCAGGAAGGCGTGGTGGAGAGCGGTGATGTGGACGGAGCCCGGGGCCGTGTGGATGTTGACCAGGGTACCGGAAACGAGCCCGACCGCTCAGCTCCGTACAATTTACAGTGGGACGGCGACCTCGATCGTACCCCGATGGTACAACCCATGCCTGTAAACACTACCAATCAAGAAGCTACAATCAGGGTCGAAATAAGAGTGGACCCGCAAGGCAACATCGTAGGAATACGCCCCCTTATAAGGATGAATCCGGAGCTCGAGCGGGAAGTAATGCAGACCCTGCGAAGCTGGAGATTTTCGCGTCTGCCCTCAGGAGTACCGCAGGATATTCAGGTTGGTACCATTACGTTCAGGTTTGTGCTGGACTAAAACTATTCCGGGAAACGCGCTAAGGAAAAGTAAGCGTTCAGTTCAGTTGGCTTTTTCCAGCTGAAACTGTTTGGGTGTGGTGCCGGTCAGGCTTTTGAACAATTTGATAAAGTGACTGACGCTCGAAAAGCCAAGCTCGAAGCTAACATCGGTGACGTTTTTCCTGTTTCTGCCAAGCATAACGCGAGCTCTGTCAATTCTTTTTTGATTGATGTATTCGACCGGACTCATCCCAAATTCATTTTTAAAGTAGCGATAAAACGACGCTTTGCTCATGCAGGCTACGGAGGCCAGCTTATCAGATGAAATAGGACCGTCGAGATTGTCGTGTATGTGTTCGATAGCAGCAGCCAACCCACTCCTGGTAACGTGCTCACGGTAATTTTTAAGAAGTATTGCCCTCGATTCCGTTTGGAGCATATGCACAATCAGCTCAGAAGTATTCAAATCTACGAGTAGATCTCGCTGCTTATGTTCTTCAGTAAAGATGTAGAACAGTTTACGAATCAGCAGATCTACCGAACCTGTATTTTTAAAATGAACGGATTGTTTGGAATCGTACTCCCAGTCACCTGACTGACGGCTGCGCGGAATCATGTCGTTCATTCGGGCAACAATATCATTAACTCTTGAAAGCGGCAGCTCAACCGTGATGCACTTAGTGGGCTCATCCATTTTGGCATCGGGAAAATCGATGTAAATGGATTGGTTAGGAGGTAGCACTAAACTTTCACTGGGTACAAAATCAAATGGCGTCTCATCACCGGAGTGGATCACTTTTTTTCCGGAAATCATACCACAGTACATGGGGCTCGATGCATGAAGCTCAACCCTGTTGGCAATTTCATAGGTATCATATACCGAGAATACAGCATCATTTCCCGCGTAGCTGGTCCTGTTTTCCACAAGCTTTTGCGGTGTGGTTTGATGGGCATAAAATACACTATTCATAGTCGGTACAGGAAAAAGTTAAGCCTGAAAACCCCAAATCAGGCGGTTAAACATTATATACAACGGTCATTCCAAAACCAAATTGAGACAATAGAGCAATTTTTTGAGACGCTCGTCCGAGTTTGGAAGCGCTTTTATCAACATGTTATTGTACAAACCAAAATTAATGATTGGAGTACATCATGTTACACGAACGCCCGAAGTTTAAAGAGAAGTATGATAATTACATCGGAGGCAAATTTGTGCCGCCGGTTGACGGTGAATATTTTGACAATATTTCACCGGTTGATGGAAAACCGTTCACAAAAGCAGCCAGATCGAACGAGAAGGATATAGAGCTTGCACTGGATGCCGCTCATAAAGCCGCGCCCGAATGGAACAGCTCATCTGCAGCAGAAAGAGCATCGCTGCTAAATAAAATGGCGGATGTGATTGAAGAAAACCTCGAGCTTCTGGCCCGGGTCGAGACCATTGAAAACGGTAAACCGATTCGGGAAACCATGAATGCCGATCTACCGCTGGTTGTAGATCATTATCGCTATTTTGCTGCCGCTATCAGGACTCAGGAAGGCGGAATATCGGAACATGATAAGCATACGGTTTCAATTAACCTGCCAGAGCCTTTGGGTGTAGTGGGACAAATCATCCCATGGAACTTCCCACTTCTGATGGCGGCATGGAAAATTGCTCCGGCGTTGGCTGCAGGTAATTGCGTGGTGGTAAAACCTGCCGAACAAACACCATCGAGCATTATGGTGATGCTGGAACTGGTGGGTGATCTCATTCCGCCCGGAGCCCTTAATGTTGTAAATGGTTTTGGTCCAGAAGCAGGGCAGCCGCTTGCAACCAGTGACAGAATTGCAAAGCTTGCTTTCACCGGCGAAACAACCACCGGCCGGCTTATCATGCAGTTTGCCTCGGAAAATATCATTCCAGTTACCCTTGAGCTGGGCGGTAAAAGCCCAAACGTTTTCTTTGAAAGCGTGATGGATGCCGATGACGAGTACTTCGACAAATGCCTTGAAGGTGCAGCCATGTTTGCATTGAACCAGGGTGAGGTTTGCACATGTCCATCGCGAATCCTTGTTCAGGAATCGATCGCCGAAGCATTCACAGAGCGTGTTGTTGAACGCGTGAAGAAGATCAAAATGGGTCATCCGCTGGATGATGAAACCATGGTTGGTGCTCAGGCATCGAACGATCAGTTTGAAAAGGTCCTGAATTACTTTGAGGTAGGACGTGAGGAGGGTGCCAAAGTGCTGGTTGGCGGTGGACGAGCAGAGGTTGGTAAAGGAAACGGCATCGCTGATGGTTACTACATACAGCCCACTATCTTTACCGGGAATAACTCCATGAGAATCTTCCAGGAAGAAATATTCGGCCCCGTAACTTCACTCACAACATTCAAGGACGTGGATGAAGCCATTGCTATGTCGAATGACACTCTGTATGGTCTCGGCGCCGGTGTGTGGACGCGTGATGCTCATCAGCTCTACCAGGTACCGCGAGCCATCAAGGCAGGTCGAGTGTGGGTGAACTGCTATCATGCATATCCGGCTCATGCAGCATTCGGAGGATACAAGAAATCGGGCTTTGGCCGTGAAAATCACAAGATGATGCTGAGCCATTATCAACAGACCAAGAACATGCTGATATCATACGATAAGAAAGCCCTTGGATTCTTCTAAACAGCGTTGGTCCCAAATCCAGACCACAATCCCCGGTGCAGTGGGGCCGGGGATTTTTTTAATAAGAACAACAATTGAAGTATTGCAGAGCAGCTATGATTGTAAAAAGAGTTTTGATCACCGATGAAGCAAAAGAGATTATGGATCAGCTCCGTGATAAGCATGGAGAGCTGATGTTTCACCAGAGCGGCGGATGCTGCGACGGTTCCTCGCCCATGTGCTATAAAGCAGGCCAGTTCAGGGTGGGCAAGAGTGATGTGAAGCTGGGAGAAGTATATGGCGCGCCTTTCTACATGGCCAAAGACCAGTTTGAATATTGGAAGCACATGCAGCTTACCCTTGATGTGAAGCCGGGCCGCGGGTCAAGCTTTTCGATAGAAATCCCGCTTGGTGTGCGGTTTATGATAAAATCGCGACTCTTCAAAGATGAGGAATTGGAGAATCTCGAGCCGGTTGAGTAACGTTCACTTTCGCATCTGCAAAGCCCTCTGCTAATCTATTGTTTCCTTGTGACAAAGTTGGCCCGAAGGCCATATTTAATCTTGATAGAGTACGGGGTTAAAACAGTGTAACTCCGCAGTAGTTTCAGAGGCAAGGATACACCTTTGGAAATTGATGTCTTACAAGCCTGTCTGTATCTTATCTTTGATCAGTGATATGGTTATTTGTGAAGCCAGGAATAGAATTCTGTAAAGGTTCGGAGTCTGACTGATTTATTCATTATAATTGAGGCTTCATTTTCACAGGGCAGATTATTCTGCCGAAACCACAAGAGCATATAGTATAGATTCATGGCCATATGGGTAGCCATCCTGCTGGGGATCATCCAGGGGATATTCATGTTTTTTCCGGTGAGCTCGACAAGCCACCTTGCACTGATGCAGCACTTTCTCATCAGCCGTGGAATTGAGCTGCCGGACCCCGAATCGGCAGAAATGATTCTTTTCGACCTGATTGTGCATGTGGGCACACTTGTATCCATAGCATACGTGTTCCGCGACAGCCTCACCAAATACCTGACGTGGACACTCTCCGGCTTCTGGGAGTGGAAAACAGGCGAGAGATCGCCCAAAGGCGACCTTTATCGAAGGCTCACCTTTTACGGCCTGCTTTCAGTGTTCGTGACCGGCGCGATCGGCTTTCCGATGAAGTCGCTTTTTGAAGAAGTATTTGCTCAGCCGCTGTTCATGAGCGGAACGTTGATTGTGACAGGAATCATCCTATACTGGACCGATGTGCTGCCCCCGCGAAAAATCGGCCTCAGGGAGATCGGCATCGGTATGGCCATCATTATTGGAGTGGCACAGGCCCTGGCTCTGATGCCAGGCCTGAGCCGCAGCGGCATGACCATCGCCTTTGCCCTTTTTGCCGGCATGCAGCGGCGCTGGGCGGCCGAATACAGCTTCTTTATCGCCATCCCCACCATTCTGGGAGCCACCCTGTTGCAGGCCATCGAGGTGTTTGGATATGGCGGCACCATCAGCCTCGGCTGGAGCGCCATGTTCACAGGGTTTGTTGTATCGGCCATCGTCGGCATCTTTGCGCTCAGGGTGGTGATTCACCTGCTCTACCGCGCCAACTTCCGGGTGTTCTCCTATTACGTCTGGTTCCTGGCCATCGTAGTGGCTGTCTCCTCTTTTTATGGCGTTTTTTAAATCTTCCCTTGAGGGGAGTACCCCGATGAATAATCGGGGGGAGGGTGTAACATTGAGGCGACAGACTGTTTAAAAATACCTATTAATGCCGTAAGCATGCAGGGGTGTGTCCACGATCACTGTAAAGGAAGCCATGGATGCCATACCCGTTGACGGACTTTCCCATCAACCCCTCGATTGGAATCACGGCGTTGATCTGAATTCGAGCTCGGGGTTTGAAATCCTTTATCCGTTACCCCGGGGCGTTGCCCCGGACTGTATTCTGTGACGCCTTCAGCGTCGGGTTTTGCCAATAAATGTCAAATACAATTAAACGCATGAACGGTTCATTTTATGATGGCGATTTCGTTCCGGACGGAACGTCTGGTCGGTAGCACCAGAGGTGCGCGAACCCCAAACCTCCGGCCGGGATTTGCGGAAAATCACGAAATCATAACCCGGAGGTTGTCCGCGATCTTCGGAATGTGTGCCGCCGGGGCCATTCCCATTAATAGTCAATCCCATCAACCCCTCGCTTTGAATTGCGGCGTTGATTTGAATTCGGGCTCGAAAACCTGCGCCAAGGTTTCGGTCAGCATGGGTTTTCATATCACTTATTCGCCAACCCCGGGCTGAGGCATATAATGCTTTGAGCCTTGCTTAATTGAAACGATGTGGTTTCTTAATACTGAAAAGCAGTTGTATGTCAAATAGCTAATTAACTACTTTCCAGCACGATATTTACTGCGTCAATTAATCCATCATAAATCAATAAACCAGCTATCCGCGTGAATCACGGCACGTTACAATCCATTCTCGACCAGGAACTGAACCGGGCGGGCGATTCGGGACCGCTCCTGACCGATATCCTGTCGAGGGGGCAGCGTGCCGGATACCACCGGTTGGAAATCTGGGAAGCCATTCTTGCAGTTTTTGGCAAAGCTGAGCAGCAGCAGCGATGGCAAAACTGGACCCGCCTCGACGACCGTGAGGAGATTCGCCTGCGCCTGAAAGTGCTTCTTCAGTGCGGCAGTACAGATCCGGTGTTAAACAATTTCATCACGTTCTTTTTCCGGGCTTCTGATCCCGTGCTCTACCAGATTTCGGCCGTAATTATCGGAAGGGAACTGAACCGGCACCAGGATCTGAAAGACTATTTCCATTCGTACTGCAGCAAACGCGGTGCCGATCCGGTTGTGCCGGTAAAGCTCAATGGCCAGCGCACCCGGCGCCGGATTCTGCTTGTACAGTGCGCTGCGGAAGCCTGGTCGGAAGAGGAATCACGCAATGATTTCACCCTGCCAGAGCAGCCGTTTGAAGCGTTGAACGACTCCGATATAAGCATTCTGTTTTCCGCCGCCTCAATGCTGTTAAGCCACAATCGGGGTGGGATTTCAGCAGAATATGTGAAAGAGCTATTGCGCCAGCGCTTTGAGTACGACCGGCCTGTACGTGACCGTAACCTGATCCGTAATACCGGCATCCTTTTGCAGCGGTTCCAGGAAGCAGGAGAACCGGCCGGTGACCTGTTTAATCTCTGCTTCAACCGGATACTCACGCAATA
>SL_3KL_010_SEDDRAFT_10002943_pt1 | contig 15509 bp, 11 predicted proteins | sample SodLakKL_010_SED_2_FD_10381 | JGI IMG/M metagenome (IMG submission 10381) | reverse complement strand
TTTTTAAGCGTTCTGCGGGCACATTACCTGCCTCACCCTACGCTGAGCAGGACTCCATGCAATTGGGCTTCGGATTTACCTAAAAAATGGGGTAACTCCTCGAACAATACTATTAAATAATTCTAATATTTATCGTATATTTATTAGATACACTAAATACGCTGGTTTTCTTCTGTCGGGATCATTAAAAACAAGAGTTTTTTCAGCTTCGGGACAGAGGAATTCAAACAATGATTTCGTATGACAAAAAAAGGTTTATACCTTTTAGGCATTCTAATCTTCTTGATTCAGGCTGCAGCTTTTCCACAGAGCCCGACAAAAAGATTTCATCACCTTACCATAAGTGACGGGCTGTCCCAGTCAACCGTACAGGCTATTTTGCAAGACTCGGAGGGATTTATGTGGTTCGGAACCCAGGACGGCCTCAACAGGTACGATGGTTATAACTTTACTGTCTATTCTTATAAACCGGATGATCCAACTTCCATCGGCGACAATAATATCAATGTGATTTATGAAGATTCGAATGGAGATTTGTGGTTCGGCACCCAGATAAATGGCGTCAGCCTGTACGACAGGGACACAGAACGGTTCACTAATTTTTCCGGAATTGAAGACGATGAAGAGACAATAAGCTACAACACAGTGAGAACAATTCTGGAAGATAGTGAAGGTATGTTTTGGGTGGGTACCGGCCATGGCCTCAATCTCATGAACAGAGAAAATGGAACCTTCAGAAGAATTTATTCTGAAACAAATGATGCGACAACCGTATCGAACAATGACGTAACAGTACTTTTCGAAGACAGTAATGGTACTCTCTGGGTTGGTACTGCTGACGGTTTAAACCGGTTGAACAGAGAAACGGGTGAATTTAAACGATATTTACATTTCGACCAGGATTCAAATAAACGAATCGGATTGGTTCGCGAAATATATGAAGACCGGTATGAAATCTTGTGGATTGGCACCGAAGATCAGGGTGTGTTTCAGTTTGATCGAGATGATGAAACGTTCAATCAATTCATCAACGATCCTGATGATCCGTTCAGCTACAGCGGAATTTCCGGCTTTTCCATACTGGAAGACAACCGTGGAAATCTCTGGTTTGCAACCGGAAACAGAGGTCTAAATTTGTTTAACAGAGAAGAGCAGATATTTTACCGGTTTAACCACAACCCGGACGATCCTTATTCCTTAAACAATGACGGAATTATAAAACTTCACGAAAGCCGGGAAAATATTATCTGGATTGGCACATTTGCAGGGGGCATCAACTATCACGAATTAACTGAGGAAGTATTCAGGCATTTTCAGAATGAACCGCAAAATCCCCGAAGTCTGAGTCATAATGTGGTTCAGGCACTTCATGAAGATGAAAATGGAGACATCTGGGTGGGTACCGATGGAGGTGGGCTTAACATCTTCAATCCGGTAACAGAAAACTTCCAGCGATTTTACGCAGATCCCAATAATCCGGAAAATCCATCATCTGATGTGATACTGGATATTCATGAAAACGAATACGGAATCTGGCTGGCTACCTACGGCCAGGGTGTGGACATGTATGATAAACAGCAGGATCTGTTTTTCAATTACAGACACCGGCAAAACGATCCGCAAAGCCTGAGCAGTGATTTTGTTTTTGATATCTATGAATCTTCAGACGGCCATCTATGGTTCAGCACAAACTGGGGAGGTGTAACCGAATTTAATCCTCAAGATGAAACTTATTATTGGTATGTCCCCAATCCGGATGATTCAGAGGATACTTCAGCTTTACAAAATGAGGCGGCACGTGCTGTTTACGAAGACAGTTTCGGAGATATCTGGATCGGAACCTACGGCGGTGTTGTGAACCGGCTGGACAGAGATTCCCGTCAATTCACAATTTATGACATCAACGAACATTCCATATTTTTCGGAAGTGCTGTGCAGACTATTTATGAAGACAGTGAAAAACGCCTCTGGCTTGGTACTCGCGGTGCCGGTTTGATGAAATTCGACCGTAACCAAGATACACTTGTACCTTATGCCACAACTGAACAGCATTTACCAAATAACATTGTTCATGCAATTGCTGAAGATGATAACGGCTATTTGTGGTTGAGTACAAACGACGGGCTGGTTCGATTTAGTCCTGATGAGAATGAATCCAGAACATTTAATCTTGAAAACGGACTCAATATCCGGGAGTTTTTGCCTGGTTCAGCTCTAAAAGATCGTAAAGGAAATCTCTATTTTGGCGGTGTGCTTGGATTCCAGAAGTTTCATCCGGACAGCATTCGTGCAGATTCAACTGTTCATCCTGTCGTGTTCACTGATTTTCTGCTCTTTAACGAATCTGTGCCCGTAGGCGGAGATTCGCCGCTGCAACAACACATCAACAGAACCGAAAGGCTGATATTACCACACAATTCCTCGGTTATAACGCTTGAATATGCCGCTCTAAATTTCAGCCATTCCAAAGCAGACCGGTTCGCTTACAAGCTTGAAGGGTTTGATGACGACTGGAATGTTGTGGATACACAGCGAAGGGCCACTTACACAAACCTGAACCCCGGCGAATATACCTTTAAAGTAAGAAGTGCAAACCCTGACGGCATCTGGAACGAAGAGTATGCCTCTGTCATCATTCAAATCACTCCTCCTTTTTGGCGAACGGCCTGGTTCATCGGGTTAGCAGTTGTATTCATTTTGTTCATCATATTTGGAATTTACCGCTACCGGGTTCGGCAGATTCGAATCCAGAAAATAAAGCTGGAACAAAAGGTGCGAGAGAGAACAGAGGAACTGCGCAAAGCCAATGAAACCAAAAACCGCCTGTTTTCAATCATCGGGCATGATCTTCGAAACCATGCCAGCAGTTTTGTCGGATTCACCAGCCTTCTGAAAGATAGTGCAGTCGAAGATAATTTAGAAGAGATGAAAGAATTCATATTTCACCTGGATCAGGCGGCCTCACAATTCATGGATTTTCTGCAAAATCTTCTCGATTGGGCGAGAGATCAATCCGATATAATTCAATTTAACCCAGAATTGATAGAAGCGGATAAAATTATCCGGCATACGCTGAAGAAAGCAGAATCAGCAGCCAGTAAAAAGAACATTTCTATTGTTTCTGTCATCCCGCCGGGATTAAAATTGTTTACTGATACTAATATGCTTTCTATTGTAATCTACAATCTGCTGAATAATGCAATCAAATTCAGCCCGGAAGGCAGTAAAGTTGAAATTAAAGCTTTTGAAACAGACGATGATTTTGTTGAAATTATTGTTCAGGACTATGGTGTTGGCATGGATGAAGAAACTGTCCGGAAACTGCTCACAACTGATGAGTATCACTCCACACGCGGAACATCGGGAGAAAAAGGAACAGGCCTGGGATTAAACCTGTGCAAAAACCTGATTAGTAAAAATGATGGCAGCCTTGATATAGAAAGCAAAAAAGGAGAGGGAACAAAAGTGACGATAAAAATTCCGGCGGCAAAGAAAAAAGAGATGTCAGAAGCATCATGAGTTTCGGAGTGAATGAATTATTTTACGAACTCTGACGAAAACCGGCTGTCTGTCTGGCAATCTTTCTGTATTTTTCAATGATGCACTAATGATTCGTGGCACGCCTCTAAGCCGTGGTACAATATACTCGTGGCACGCCTCAAAGTCGTGCCACGAATACTGACAGAATTAGATTGAAACATGAAAATCCTTTACTACGACTGTTTTGCCGGCATCTCCGGCGACATGCACCTCGGAGCCATGATTGATGCCGGTGTTGATCCGGACCACCTGGTGAGTGAACTAAAGAAACTGCCACTTGATGGCTGGCAGATCAAATTTAAACGGGATCAGCGAAAAAGCATTGAGGGAACACGGGTGGATATTATTGTTGAAGATGAACATGATCATCATCACGATCATGGTCACCACGATCATCATAATCACCACGGTGACGAAGATCATCACCACCACATTCATCGTAATTATGATGACATCAAACAGATATTGGAAACAAGCGGCCTTCCTGAAAAAACCAAAAGCCGTGCCCTGAAGATGTTTAAACTCATCGCAGAAGCGGAAGCAAAAATACACGGTGTTCCAGTTGAGGAGATTCATTTTCATGAAGTGGGCGCCGTAGATTCAATCCTTGATATTACGGGAGCTGCGATTTGCCTGGAATATCTGAATCCGGACCGGATTCTGAGTTCAACCGTGGAACTGGGCAGTGGTATGGTAAAATGCGCACATGGACTGATGCCTGTACCCGCCCCAGCTACCGCCGAAATTTTGAAAGATATTCCTGTAAAACTTGGCTCAACACCCCACGAAGCCACCACTCCAACCGGCGCCGCCATACTTGCCGCCAATGTTGATGAGTTTACTGATCAGATCAGGTTCAAACCGCAGAAAACCGCTTATGGAATTGGCCAGCGCGATACGGAACGGCCCAATATTTTGCGGGTATATCTCGGAGAGCTGGAAGAAGAGGCATTATCCACAGGAGAATGTACGCTGATTGAATGCAACATTGACGATATGAACCCGGAATTTTACGGCGATGTGATGGATGCACTTTTTGAAGAAGGCGCCCTGGACGTTTTCATCACGCCAACCATCATGAAAAAAAACCGGCCTGCTGTAATTCTCAGTGTACTTTGCGGCCATGAGAAAAAGAAAGATCTCTCTGAAATTTTGCTCAAACAGACAACTACGCTTGGGGTTCGTTATCAAACGGTTTCAAGATATATGCTCGAGCGAAGTACCGAAACGGTTTCTACATCGTTGGGAAAAGTGGCCATCAAAAAGGCGTATCACAATGGCAATTTGATAAAATGGAAACCGGAATACGAGGATTGCAAAATGCTGGCAGAAAAACACCGGCTTTCCTTACGTGAGGTCTACACCATCATTGAATCGGAATTTCAACAAATGAAACCAGAGAGTTATGAAGAGCCTGGATAACGTATCAACAGAAGCAGAATTGAATCAAAAATATTCAAATCTTTTAGAGCTGCTGCGGAATCTTGGGAAAATTGCCGTAGCCTATTCGGGGGGAGTGGACAGCACGTTTCTTCTGGCCGCAGCCAAAGAAGCACCGGCAGAAGATCTCGCGGCACTGACCATGAAGCAGCCCTATTTTGCTGACTGGGAGCTTGAAGAAGCCAAAGAATTTGCCGAAGAACTTGGCGTAAAACATCACGTTTTTGAAGTGGGTGTGGATGATAAAATTCGCGAAAATCCACATAACCGCTGTTATCACTGTAAATCTATCACGTTTACGCGGTTTTGGGATGAGGTAAGCCATCTCGGTTTTGATACACTCGCAGACGGCACCATTGCCGATGACACCCAGGAATACCGGCCGGGTTTGCGGGCTGTGAAGGAACAGAATATAAGGAGTCCGCTCAGGGAGGCCGGGTTCACCAAAGAGGACATCCGGCAGATGTCGAAAAAAATGGGTCTTCCGGTTTGGGATAAGCCTTCCAACACCTGCCTCATCACCCGAATTCCGTACAATACGCATGTGAGTGATCAAGACCTGCGGCAGATTGAATACGCCGAACTCTTTTTGATGAAGGAGGGATTCAGCCAGGTGCGCGTCAGAAAGCATGATGATATTGCGCGGATTGAAGTGGATCCCGAAAAAATTGCAGATCTTGCCCAAAGTGAAATGATTAACCGTGTGGTGCCCTATTTTAAAAGCCTTGGTTTCAGTTTTGTATCTATCGACCTGGAAGGCTATAAAACCGGAAATATGGATAAAGCCATTCTGAAAAATTTAAATGAGAAATGAACAAAGAGTCTTTAAAAAATCTGCTGGAGAGAGTTAAAACCGGCGAAATCAGTACTGATGAAGCGTATCAAAACTTGCTGAACCTGCCTTACGCAGAACTGGGCTATGCCAAAATTGACAATCACCGGGAAATGAGAACCGGCTATCCGGAAGTGGTTTTCGGGCAGGGTAAAACCGCGGAGCAGCTCAAAGGAATACTCGAATATCTTTTATCAACGGGGAACAACATCCTGGCTACCAGAATCACCCCTGAAATGTTTGAGGGTGTAAAAAACATCAGTGATAAAGCTGAATATCATGAAACGGCACGATGTATAACCATCCGGCAAAAGAAACCGGTTTATCCCGAAACTCCCATTGCTATTGTAACAGCCGGCACCTCCGACCTGCCGGTTGCCGAGGAAGCTGCCGTAACTGCCGAAATATTTGATAACAAAGTGCTGCGCTTTTTTGATGTGGGCGTTGCCGGAATACACCGGTTGTTCAACAACCTGGATGAGATCCGGAAAGCCAGGGTTGTTGTGGCGATAGCAGGTATGGAAGGAGCACTGCCAAGCGTTGTGGGCGGACTGGTGGATAAACCGGTGATTGCCGTGCCTACCAGCATCGGTTACGGCGCCAATTTTGAGGGGCTTTCTGCCCTGCTCGGAATGTTGACAAGCTGTGCCACAGGCCTCAGTGTGGTAAATATCGACAACGGCTTCGGCGCTGCTTACCAGGCCAGTATGATTAATAAGCTTTAACGATTAAACTGCCTATCCGCACTTACTTTACGTCAATCCACACTTCAAATCGTCATCCAGTGCGCCGACACGCTCATTTTTTGAACACGCAGCGATAGCGGAGTGAAATCTCCACCCTTTGCATATAGATGACCTGAAACTACGTTTGGAGATTACTGATCAAGTCAGAAATGACGGATTTTGGCAATAGTTGTTTGCCCATCCCATTTGGGGGGATCGGACTCCGGTATGACAAAATTGATTATGTTTTTGCAGCTTTACGCTCTTTTTGGATAGCCTCAAAGTCATTTCTAAATTCATTTGTCGAAGTCACGTAAAATAGCAAGACAAAAGAATGAAAGATTTCTAAGGAAAATGATTTAAAAAATGAGGGTAACTCCTCAGCCCAAATCATATTGCTACAAACTTTCGAGTTCGCTTACAACCTGGCCGCCACCCATCTGAGCGGGCAGTTGGGTCTCCGATTTTAAAATGGTTCGATCTTCCGGATCTATCCAGAGCACCGTGCCGTTTTCGCCGCTCTCCATATCCTTGAACTCAACACGGTAGGCCGTAAACTCACCGGCCGGGACTTCCACTTCTTCCAAATCCTTAACTTCGAGCTGCATTACTTTTACCTGCTGACTCATCAGATTAAAAGTACAAAAAGTAGTCTGGTACTCCTCGTGCAACGGCAGCGCGCTCACGGTAAGGTGTAGAGCGCGATCACTGGCAAAAATGGAGCTCTCCAGCTCTTGCTCAATCGGCATTGTTTGCCCTGCCTGATCAATGGTTCCTTCAATTTTTTCGTCACTAAAGCTGAGGCTTATCGAAATAGGCCCCTGGTGTAGTTGGCGTGATATTGGCAGGAATCCATCCTTTTTGATGTAAACCGAATCGGAGGTTGTCTCCATGCCGGGTATTTCTGCCAACTCAACCATCAGCAAACGATCATCTTCGAATGAAATCTTCTGTTTGACCTGAGCCTCCATTTGCTGGCCTCCCACAGAAAGTGTTGTTTTGTAATTTTTTTCTCCTTCACGCATATGGGCAATATCAGGATCAGGAAGAGGGATAATTCGTGCTTCATCCAGTCCGGCCACTTCTTCTGGCAGTTCAACTGTTTCGATATCCACCGTTATTCGTTCAAGAGTCTCCCGGATTTCGTCCGGCATATCCTCTTGCCATCGTCCTATAAGATGAGTGGCAAAAAACCGATCCATAGCGGTGTAAAAGGCAAGTCGGTTTGTTTCACCAACAAAACCGTGACCTTCATCAGGTGCCACAATGTACTCCACATCCCGGTCCAGTTCCCGAAGTGCCACCACAATCTGGTCGGATTCAGCTTGGGGTACGCGCGGATCATTAGCACCCTGAACCACCAGGAGAGGAGCCGTTATGTTTTCAGCCGCGAAAAGCGGAGACTGTTCTTTCAACCGCTGCCTGTCTTCCTCATCATCGGGATCACCCACGCGCGTGTGAAACATTTTTATCATCGGTGCCCAGTAGGGCGGGATGGATTCCAGAAGTGTTATGATGTTGGAAGGACCTACAAACGATACTCCTGCTGCGTACAACTCAGGGGTGAATGCCAACCCGGCCAGCGTGGCATAACCGCCATACGAGCCGCCATAAATCGCTACCTGATCAGGATCGGCTATTCCTTCGTCGATCAGATATTTCACACCATCGGTGATGTCGTGCTGCATGTAGCCGGTTCCCCACTCCTTGTTACCGAGATTCAGAAATTCTTTGCCGAACCCGGTTGATCCACGGAAGTTAATCTGAAAATCAGCATATCCTCTGTTCGCTAAAAACTGGGTTTCAGCCCGATATCCCCAGGTATCTCTGGCCCAAGGCCCGCCATGCGGATTTATCACCACCGGCAGATTTTCGGGGTCCATTCCTTTGGGAATTGTCAGGTAGCCGGGGATTTCAAGCCCATCCCTGGCTGTAAACCTGACCGGTTTCATCTCGGCAAGATATTTGGAAGGCAGATCGGGCCGGCTCTCATATAGCAGGGATATTTCCCGGCTGTCCCGGTCAAACGTATAAACCGAACTTGGGTTCACATCCTTACTCACCGATACCAGCCAGGTGCGCTCATCATAGGTTCGGGAAGAAATGCTCAAATTTAAATCGCCAAACTCATCGACCAGAAATTCATAATCCCTGGCAAATTCATCCTGTTGCGGATAGACCCGCTGTCGGTCACCCACATAAACAAAGGCTAATATCTCATTGGTGATATTCGAGAAAATGGCTCCGCCTAAATCAACTTCACCCTCCGGGTCAGATGCAATCTCCTCTTTTTCTCCGGTCTTAAGATTGAACAAAACCAGGCGCGATAGGTCCACATCATCCCCCCGGTTAGTTACCATGTAGGCATGTGTGCCATCTTCATGAAAACGTGCAATACCTGCATTCTCTTCTGCAGTAGTATAATAGATGCGTTCCATCTCATCACTGTCAACCCGCAGGATCTCTGTGCCGCCATCATCGGTTTGACGGCTGGCCGCCCGAACATTTCCCTGTTGATCTATATTCCAGCCGGCAATTCCTTCATCATTTTCAACCAGCAACTCTTTCTCACCCGAGGGTATGTGCAGCCGTTACACGTCGTGATACTGCGGGTCGCGGTCGTTCAATCCTATAACCATATAATCGGGGGTCTCCCTTGGCACCGAATAGATCATTGCACGAATATCTTCAAGCGGTGTGAGATTCCTCGCCGGAGGAGTTTGTTTGCCTTCTTCGGGTTCATCCCGCGGATCGACCGCAAAAATATTGAAATTTTCATCTCCTCCGTCATCCTGAACGTACAGAATGTAGCGGGAATCCTGGCTCCAGAAATAAGTGGTAACCGGGCGAACAGTATCTGCCGTTACCGGCCAAGCTTCTTCAAAATCATCATCAATCCCTTTTACCCACACGTTCATCTTCCCGTCCAGCTCCTTTCGGAACGAAAGATAATTACCATCGGGCGAGATTTGTGCTCCCGCAAATTCCGGGTCACCAAAAAACAGTTACCGGTCGATCAGCGGCGGCAGTTCACCACTCGTTTGTGATAGCGTTGGCTCGTCGTTATGGTTGGACGTTTCAGTGGTATTACGGGTTGAAAACAGCATTGCTGCCGATAATTCCCAATATCAGATATTTAAGCATAATGGAATGGTGTTTATTTTCTGTTTTCTCTCAGTAATGATTAAGTATTCTATAACAGACTTTATGATATAATGATAATGAAAGACTTCCGTAAATTCGTTATCAGATTGTAGTGCTGAAACGCGAAGCCAAAGTTCTGCAGCCAAAAATCGATTCGGTCGGTGTCTTTAATTCCAGAATTCTCCTGCCTTCTGATTATGGTGATGATTGTGCATACCATTATCAATCTTCCGCTGGTATTTATGGCTTTTTCTGTAAATTTCTGATATACGGCTTAATCTCCCTGAAAATGAGCTCAGATTAGATGGTAAAATCGTACAAAAATTTTAACGACTATTATTCTGATGCAAATGCACCTGTGAGATCGAAACATGATGAATTTCATATTTTCCGTTTCAGCGACCTGGGTGATAATATTGTGGAGCGAATGGGGCCTTTCAGCACCGCTTATTACCAGTTTGCGATGGGAAGTGAGGTGCAGGCAAAGCTTGGGGTTTTCGACACCAATGCCGTTACTGAAAAGTACACCATGGTGATTTATTTACCCGGACAAATCCTGAAATGGGAAAAAACAGGGGATTGGAGCGGTTATGTTTTGAATGTGAAAGAGAATTTTTTAAACCTGGGAAGTATTGCCCACCTGACAGAGAGTTACGGTTTTCTGCACCGATTGCAGCCACTGATCATAAATCTGAGCGAGGAAGACTACCATGTGCTGAGCAAATTTTATGAACTGATGCTGCTGGAGCAGAAAGAAATGAATGAAGAAAATATGCTCGTGATACGCAACCTGATGCAGATTTTGATTGTGTTTGTAAACCGCATTGTGTCCCGGATGAAAACAACAGGAAGCTTTGTTGAGATGAAGTATCAAAGGATTGCGACGAGATTCAAAAGCCTTGTTTTTGAACACTATAAAAAAAATAAATCGGTAACGTATTACGCTTCGCTGCTTGGGGTAACTCCTGAATACCTGGGCGAATCGGTTAAGAAGGTATACAATACCACACCAAAAAATATCATCAACGAGATTCTTTTTATGCATGCCAAAACCCTGCTCACCACAACCGACACGGAAATCAAGGAGCTGGCATGGTCTTTAAATTTTGATGATTACAGCCATTTTGTGAAATTCTTCAAGAAAATGAGCGGTCACACGCCTGCTGAGTATCGGAATAATTTTTTCACTTCAGCCTGAATTTTTACCAAACTTACCTCTTTTTTTACCACAGCCAATCATCTCCGAATAGGTAAATTTTTATTGAAGCAATCAATTATTCACCTTGAACCACAAAGAGATGAAAGCAACAAGTAATAAAACAGAAAATGGGGTTATAGTTCCTCAATACAAAGTACCGAAATACAATAAGCCCCTTGTGGGCAGAATGAAGTTCTACTACAAGAACCCAATTGTTGACGCCTACTTTTCGTATTTGCTGGCTTTTGGAGCCAGGGGCGGCGCCGATATTGGGGAGGCGTTTTACGCGGTAAGAAATGTTGGGCAGTACGACACGGAAGCCTGGGTGAGAGAACTCACCAAACTGGCTGGCATTATAGAGCTGGAAGCTGAAAAGAGCCTCTCAGGCGGCCATATCATCACAGCACGTGAAAAATTTCTGCGTGCGTATTATCTGAATCGTGCAGCACTGATGAATCTGAGCCCGGTAAGAGAAACCCGGCGTTACAATGAAATCCGGGACCTTTCGGTAAAACACTTCCGGAAAGCAGCCGCACTCTACAGTCCACCCATCGAAGCCATTGATATCGATTTTGAAGGGAAGAAATTGCCCGGATACTTCATCAAACCGGACAATTCCAACAAAAAGCGGCCAACACTGTATGTTGTTGGCGGCGGGGAATCCTTCAGTGAGGATATGTGCCTTCTGTTCGGCATCGGTGATAATGAGCGCGGCTATAACGTCATTACTGTTGATCTGCCCGGGATGGGCAATACGGCCGTACACGGCATGTTTATGCGCCCGGATATGGATAAACCCGCAAGCAAGGTGATTGATTACCTGGAATCCAGGCCGGATGTGGATATGGAAAAACTGGCACTGTTCGGCCCGAGCCTTGGTGGTTATTCCGCAACAAAAACCGCCTCGCACGACAAACGTGTGAAAGCCCTTATTGCAAATAGTATCATCCTGAACATGTACGATTATCTTGTGCAGGCCAAAGAACTGAAAACCCTGGTTAAATATGAAAATTCTGCACTGTTCAAGTTTGGTGCAAGAGTTTTCGGATCATGGCTGGCGGGTTTATACAATGTGATGGATGTATACAAGTGGCGATGGAATGTAAACACCATCCAGGAGTGGCTGGATGCTTGCAAAGAGTTTACGACAGATCCGTCCGGCATCGAATGCCCAACACTGCTGATGGTTGGCGAAGATGAGCTGGCCTACCCGGCAACACACCAATTCCATGTGGACGCCCTGGATAAAATCCGGCATCCAAAAAAAGATATGGTGATTGGCAAAGCAGAAATGGGTGCCGGAGGCAAAAATATGCTTCCCAACCTGACGGTGATACGCCACATCGTTTTCGACTGGCTGGATGAGCTTTTCAATGATAAAAATAATGAGCAGAAAGCCGGGACGAAGTCCGAACCGGAATTGGCTCAATTATAAGTAGAACCGATAGTTTTGGATATGTTTAAAGTAAAAAAAAATTAATCTGAGTTTGATTTGTATTACGATTAAGAAGCTCCCCTCCTGTGTGAGAAGACTTCAAGAACCTTCAAGCGTGCGTAAGCTCCTTGAAGCGTTCTTTTGATGGCAATACAGTGACGCTTTCCCGACAGCAGTCGGGACGCTATGCTTCAGACGCTTCAAGGTCACTTTACAAGCGCTAAACACATACTCCTTGAAAAGGAGGGGACTTCTAACATTACTAAAGCAAATTTTAAATCAAATTCAGATTTCTAAACACAATCTTAATTTAATTTGAACCTGATTAAAACAAGAAAAAAATGACAGATTATTTCACAGAGTTTTTTAAAACACTCGACAGGCAGGGGCCGGGTGATGACAAGTACACCGAACTGGCTTTCCGTTTACTGGAACACCTCCCTGAAAATACCCGAATTCTTGATGTGGGCTGCGGGACGGGGCGGCAGACCCAGACGCTGGCACGCATTACTACCTGTAATATCACTGCAGTGGATGTTTATGATTCTTTTCTGAATAAGCTGAATGAACAGGCAAAAAAGGAATCACTGAACGGATCGATTGTCACACACAACGCATCCATGTTTGAACTTCCCTTCGATGATCATTTTTTTGATGTGATTTGGTCGGAAGGCTCCATCTACATTATGGGATTTGAGAGGGGGCTCAAAGAGTGGAAACGGCTGCTTAAGCCAGGCGGGTATCTCGTGGCCTCGGAAATCACCTGGCTTCAACAGGACATTCCGGAAGAGATTCGTGATTACTGGATCACGGAATATCCCGAAATCGGAACCGTAACTGAAAAACTTGCTGTGATTGAAAAGTGCGGCTACCGGCCACTGGCAACTCTCACCCTGCCTGAGTATGGTTGGCAGCAAAATTATTACGATCTGATGAAAGCGCAGAAACAGGGCTTTTTGAATCTTTATGACAATGCTGCCGAAGCCCGCAGGATTGTTGAAAATGAGTTAGAGACAGAGATGAATCTCTATCAAACCTACAAAGAATTTTACAGCTACGTCTTTTACATAATGAGGAAATCATGAAAACTATATTTTTAATTTTGATTTTATTGATGTGGAACAACCTTTTTGCCATCAATACATTGGTGGAAGGGGCAGATATTGTTTCTGTAGCTGATACAACCATCTCAGGTAATTTATTACGGGCTGAAAGCAAATGGTCTGTGGAAACAAGCCTTACTGCTCCCGTAGCCCGGATTTACGCGGTCAAGGCCGGGTACAAAATTTCCGGGAACCGTGAACTGGGATTCGGAATCGGCTTCCAGAACTGGAGGAACAAAGATATAGACCCGGCCGGGCAGACAAATGCCTGGTCAATGATACTCTCTTACCGTTATTATATCTGGCGCAACCTTGCCGTTGAAGTTGAACTTTGGCCGGCTTACAACCACTTCGAATCGTACGTGGACGGGCAAACTTATAAAGGGTTCGAGCTGTGGGTGGAGTACCGGGCGGGTTACCGGTTTGATCTGACCTCCAACCTATCACTCTTCGTGATGCCGGGCCTTGGCCATCCCGTGTGGGCACAGCACGACTGGCCCCGGCTTGAAGAAAAATCCGGCCGCGAATCTCCCTTTGATCTCGTGGTTTTCATACCCCAGGTGGCAGTCGGCTGGCGGTTTTGATTGGCATCATTGATGAATGAAATGCCCAACCTATAAGATTATTTAGAATTGCACAGTATCAACTCACCATGATAACCACGCAATACGCTGGGATCTTGGTGTGTGCTGTGCAATCCTCTTTGTTTTTGGTGAAAAATTAATGTTGTGCAGATTATCCAACTGAATAAACTTCAAAAAGTTACAGGGAGAATTCATTCATTACCAAAGGATGGGTTAAATAACAGCTCAAAAAAAATTCGACTGGATTCAAAACATTTTCAGGTTGTTTTGAGTGTAAATCATTAGTGAGAATAGAAGTTCGTACTTTTCTTTTTTTAAATACCTTCACTTTATCCTCATTATTTTATATTAACATAAATAATGTAGAGTATATTTCAATATTTGCTCCATCATTCAATAATAAGTGAATTACTAAATTTTATTCATTCAAACAAAAAATATGATAAATTTTATGAGAATGATGTTATTCATCCTGATTGGCTTTGCAGCGCTTATTCTGATTACACTTTTGATAGTTTTTCCATCTTATCAAAAACAGATAAATGAAGCGAAAGAAAGGTTAAGAAGCGAATCAAGGCTATTGGAAACCGAATTCGGGCTGATGGAGTACGCAATCAGTGGACAGGGTAAACCTGTATTGTTAATCCATGGTGCGGGAGGTGGATTTGACCAGGGATTGTGGCTGGGACGAATTTGCCTGGATGGAGATTATCAGTTTATTGCACCATCTAAATTTGGTTACCTCAATTCAGATATCCCTGAAGAATATTCTGCTAAGCTTCAGGCTGAACAGTATCGGATTCTTTTGGATGAACTGGGCATTGATAAGGTAAGTGTTATCGGAGTTTCGGCGGGAGGTCCGTCATCGATGCAGTTTGCTAATGATTTTCCTGAGCGGATGGAAAAACTGGTTCTATTAAGTTCGGTAAGCACACCGCCCAATCCGAATGACAAAGACCCATTTTTCATCAAAATCATTCAGACCATCCAAAAATCGGATTTTGCCTATTGGTTTTTTACAAAAGCCTTCAAGACGCAAATCCTGAGCCTTGTTGGAATTCCTTCCGATGACTATAAAACATTTACATCCGAACAGAAAGAACTTGCCAACGAGTTGCTGGATGTGATGCACCCTATGTCGTTGAGACAAAAGGGTACAATCATAGATGGATTAATTATTCAGGATTTTAAGATTCCTGATAACATCAGCGTGCCCACTCTAATTATTCATTCAAAAAATGATGGACTGGTAAGTTACAACCATGCAGAATATGCACATCAGCGAATTAATGACTCAAAACTTGTTCTATTTGAACAGGGAGGGCATGGTTTAATTTCTGAACTCGAAGATGCGCGCAAACAAATAAATAGCTTTCTAAACAATTAAAATTTATGATTTTATTAATTCCTTAAATCCGCAGGTAATAAATAAAAAGAGCCAAAAAAGGGTCTAAATAGGTTGTATTTAGGCTTTTTTGGCTCGTGAATTTTCACTTATTTAGGTGAAG
>SL_3KL_010_SEDDRAFT_10002942_pt1 | contig 15510 bp, 15 predicted proteins | sample SodLakKL_010_SED_2_FD_10381 | JGI IMG/M metagenome (IMG submission 10381) | reverse complement strand
GTGCGGTGGGGTGAAACCCCATGCCGAGGAAGCCGATGCCCAACGGCTCGGCCACGGCCCGCACCTCGGCCAGGTGGGTGTTGACCTCGCGGCAGGTCTCGTGCAGGTTGTCGAGCAGTTCTCCCGACAGTTCCAGCTGCCCGCCGGGCTCGAGCGTGATCGAGCAACCGTCTTTCTTCAACGCGATTGGCAGCCCGTTCTCGAGCACTGTTTCCCAGCCGAACTTCTCGGCCATGCCCTCGAGCATCGCGCGGATGCTGCGATCACCTTCATAGGGCAGGGGCTTGAGCGACTCGGTGCAGAAGCCGAACTTTTCGTGTTCGGTGCCGATGCGCCACTCGTCCTTCGGTCGGCAGCCTGATTCCAGCCAGGCGGTCAGTTCGCGCTTGTCGGTCAGAATGGAATCCGGATTCAAGATGCTCGGCCCCGATGAAATGAACGGCAATTATCGCCATTTTGCTTCCATGCTGCATGATGAAGATCAATCACGGCGACATGTTCGGATCCACAACGGTCTGGTACGCGCGCGCTTCAGGCCTTGCCGGCCGTTGTAACGTAGTATGGGGAGCAGGAGTTCGGCGGGCTGTATTACCATGTTGGTGTGCCCCGGTTAAACCCAGGTTCAAGGCTCGAAAAGCAATACCATGAAAGTGCAGGATTTATCTCGTTGGTCGCTCGAATGAAGCGCATCCCCGTTTTCATGGCCCTGGCCATTCTGCTTGCCGCCTGTGGCGCGTCGGATTCGGATGACGATACCCCGCGCCCCCCGCGGCTGCCCATGCCGGTCGAGGTGGCTTTCGATGACGATGGTCGGCCCTTGCCGGAGGTGCTGGCCGAGGAGCAGGTGCTCTATCGAGGCAACGGCGAGGAGCCGCAAACCCTGGACCCGCATCTGTCCGAAGGCGTGCCCACGGCCAACATCCTGCGCGACCTGTTCGAGGGCTTGACCACCACAGCGCCGGACGGGCGTATCGTGCCGGGGGCGGCCATCCACTGGGACATCAGCCGCGACGGGCTCACCTACACCTTCTACCTCGATCCCGACGGCCGCTGGTCCAACGGCGAGCCGGTCACAGCGCACGATTTTGTCTGGTCGTGGCAGCGTGTGGTCGATCCAGAAACAGGAGCGGCTTACGGGCGCATGCTCGCGCCCGTGGTCAACGCCGAGGCGATCTTCTCCGGCGAGCTGCCGCCCGAGGAGCTGGGCGTGACCGCGCTCAGCGACACGACTTTCCAGGTTCGGCTTGATGACCCGACCTCCTATTTCCTCGGCCTGCTGACCCATCCGACGACGTACCCGGTGTTCCGTCCCGCGCTGGAAGAGCACGGATCATTGCACATGCGCCCCGGCAACCTGGTGTCCAATGGTGCCTTCCACCTGACCGACTGGCAGGTGCGCTCGCGCGTCGTGCTGGAAAAAAACGAGTATTTCCGCGAAGCCGACAATGTCATCATCGAGCGGGTCGTGTTTTATCCCTTCGAGGACGAGAACACGGAGTTCAACCGCTTCCGTGCCGGCGACCTGCACTGGACTTACCAGGTACCCTCGGCGCAGTTTTCCTGGTTGAAGAACAATATGGACGAGGCGTTGAAGATCTCGCCCTGGTTCGGTACCTATTTCTTCTCCTTCAACCTGACCCGCGAACCCTTCGAGGACAACCTGGCCCTGCGGCAGGCACTGAACCTGGCCATCGATCGCCAGATCATCACCGAACGGGTGACCCGATTTGGAGAGATGCCGACGTTCAACCTGGTGCCGCCGGGTCTGCCCAATTATCAACCCTACAAGCCCGAGCATGCCGAATGGAGCCAGGAAGAGCGTGAAGAAGAAGCGCGTCGCCTGTATCGGCAGGCGGGTTACTCCGAGTCGCAGCCGCTGACCGTCGAACTGCGCTACAACACCTCGGAAAACCATCGCAAGATTTCAGTCGCCATTGCCGCGATGTGGAAGCAAGTACTGGGTGTGCGCACACGCCTGGTCAACGAGGAGTTCCGCGTTTTCCTGCAGAATCGCGCGCAGCGTCGCGTCACCCAGGCCTTTCGCGCCGGCTGGATTGGCGACTACATGGACGCTTTCACCTTTCTCGAGCTCTACCATTCCGGACACGGCCGCAACGATGCCGGCTACAACAACCCGCGTTACGATCGACTGCTCGAACGCATCGCCTCCGAACGTATTCCGGCCAGGCGCCGCAACCTGATGGTCGACGCCGAGCGCATGCTCCTTGAAGACCAGGTCGTGCTGCCGGTGTTTTACTACATGACCCGCCGCCTGATCGATCCGCGCCTGAAGGGCTGGGAGGAGAACATCATGGATTACCATTTGACGCGCTATATGTACCTGGTGAGGGAGCGGAGCCAGGATGAGGCGGTGGAGGAAAAGGCCAGCGAGGAGACCGAGTGATGTTGGTCGACGACCGGTTAGAGGGAGAGAGGGAAGAAGGGAGAGGGATGGCTGATTGTCCGCCCTCTCCCCTCTCCCCAGCCTCCGCAGAAGGCGTCCCATGCTGAGATATTCCCTCCGTCGCCTCGCCTCGGCAATCCCCACGCTGTTCCTTCTCATCACCGTGGCGTTTTTCCTGATTCGCATCGCGCCGGGCGGGCCGTTTGATTCGGAGAGGGCGTTGCCGCCGGAAATCGAGGCCAACCTGGCGGCCAAGTACCACCTCGATGAACCGCTGGTATTTCAGTATGCGCGCTACCTGTGGCAGATCGCCCGGCTGGACCTGGGTCCGTCGTTCCACTACCTGGACTGGACCGTCAACGACCTGATCCTTCAGGGCGCGCCGATATCGTTCACGCTGGGTATCCTGGCACTGGTCATTGCACTCGTGCTGGGTGTTGCCATCGGCGCGTGGGCGGCGTTACGACAGAACCGTCCGGCCGACTACACGGTGATGAGTTTTGCCATGATCGGCATCTCCATTCCCAATTTCGTCATGGCGCCGCTGCTGATTCTGCTGTTTGCCATCACGCTCGGCTGGCTACCCGCCGGCGGCTGGGAGTATTCGCCCTCGCGCATGGCCCTGCCGGTGGTCACCCTGGCTCTGCCGATGATCGCCTACATTGCGCGCATCACCCGCGGATCGATGATCGAGGTGCTGCATTCAAGCTACATCCGAACCGTGCGTGCCAAGGGCATGCCGGAAAAGGAAGTCATCCTGCGCCACGCACTCAAGCCTGCCCTGCTGCCGGTGATCTCCTACCTGGGTCCGGCGGCCGCCGCCATCCTGACCGGTTCGGTAGTGGTCGAGCGAATTTTCACCATTCCCGGCATCGGCACCTATTTCGTGCAGGGTGCACTGAATCGCGATTACACGCTGGTGATGGGGGTGGTCATTCTCTACGGCATCATCATCATCCTGTTCAATTTCCTGGTCGACCTGCTCTACGCCTGGCTGGACCCGCGCATTCGGTACGATGACGGCGAGGCCGAGGCATGACCGAGCCCACCCGCGATGCGTTCGAGCAGGCTCTGGATACCCGAGAGATCAGGGGCCGGTCGCTCTACGTCGATGCCTGGCACCGCTTGCTGAAGAACAAGGCGGCGGTCGTCGGCCTGGTGGTTCTTGCGATCATGATCGTGCTTGTGCTCGTCGGGCCCATGCTCAGCCAGTGGGATCACGAGATTCCCGACTGGGATCACTATTCGACCCCGCCCTCGCTCGAAACCGGTCACCTGTTCGGTACCGATGCCATCGGTCGAGACCTGTTTGTGCGCACCATGATCGGTGGCCAGATTTCGTTGCTGGTGGGCCTGCTGGCCACGCTGGTCTCGCTGATCATCGGCGTGACTTATGGCGCCGTTGCCGGCTACCTGGGCGGGCGTGCAGACAACATCATGATGCGCTTCGTCGACGCGGTATATGCCATGCCGTTCATGTTCTTCGTCATCCTGCTGATGGTGGTGTTCGGGCGAAACATCTTCCTCATCTTTCTCGCCATTGGCGCGATCAACTGGCTGGACATGGCGCGTATCGTGAGGGGGCAGACTCTCAGCCTCAAGAACAAGGATTTTGTCGAAGCCGCGCGCGCCTGCGGCGCCACCGAAGCGCAGGTGATTCGCCGCCATATCATTCCCAACCTGCTCGGCGTGGTGATCGTCTACGTCACCCTGACCATTCCGCAGGTGATCCTGGTCGAGAGTTTCCTGAGTTTCCTCGGCCTGGGGGTGCAGGAACCGCTCACCTCGTGGGGCGCGCTGGTCAACGAGGGCGCCCAGGAACTCGAAACCGCACCCTGGTCGCTGATGTTCCCGGCCGGCTTCCTGGCGGTGACGCTGTTTGCCTTCAATTTCCTGGGCGACGGGTTGAGGGATGCGCTGGATCCGAAGGACAGGCTGTGACGGCAACGGGCGATGGGCGCCCGCTGCGGTGAGAGGGGTAGAGGTGAGAAGGAAGAGGGCAAAAGACATGAGACAATTGATGAAATGGACGGCAACATGCAGATGACAACGGCAATAGGAACAGTTGTAGCGGTGGCCGGTCTCGACCGGGTTTTCCCTCTTCCCTCTCCGGTCTCCCCCTCTCCCCGTCCGACGCGCCAGCGGAGGACCCCCTGATGGCACTTTTGGAAGTCCGCGACCTCACCGTCTCCTTTTCCACGCCCGAGGGCGTGGTGCATGCCGTCAATGGCATCAGCTTTGACCTCGAGCCCGGCGAGACGCTGGGGCTGGTGGGTGAGTCGGGCTCGGGCAAGACGCAGACGGCGCTGGCGTTGATGGGGCTGCTGGCCGAGAACGGAAAGGCGAGCGGCTCGGTGAAGTTCCGCGGCCAGGAGCTGCTGGGCATGTCGCTGCAGGAGCTGACCCGGGTGCGCGGCTCGAAGATTTCGATGATCTTCCAGGACCCGGTGTCCTCGCTCAATCCCTACATGACCATCGGCGAGCAACTGGTCGAGGTGCTCACCCACCACCGCAATCTCAAGCGCAGGGAAGCGAAACAGCGTGCCATCGAGATGCTGCGGCAGGTGCGTCTGAGTGACCCGGAACAGCGCATGAAGCAGTATCCGCACGAATTGTCGGGCGGCATGTGTCAGCGCGTGATGATTGCCATGGGCCTGCTGTGCCAGCCGGACCTGCTGATCGCCGACGAGCCGACCACCGCACTCGATGTCACGGTGCAGTCGCAGATCAACTCGCTGATGGGCGAGCTGTCCACCCAGTCGTCGACCGCCATCCTGTTGATTACCCACGACCTCGGCGTCGTTGCGGGCCTGTGCGACCGCATTCTGGTGATGTATGCCGGTCAGGAAATGGAAATGGCCGACGTGGATTCGCTGTTCGCCGACCCGCGCCATCCCTACACCGAGGGCCTGCTGAACTCGGTCCCCCGGCTCGATCGTGACGATTCGGGTATCCTGCATGCCATTCCCGGCAATCCGCCCAATCTGCTCGAGGTGCCCGAGGGCTGCCCCTTCCGTGACCGTTGCGCTTACGCCTGGGACAAGTGCCTGCAGCGACCCGGTTTCGACAAGATCGGTGAAGGGCGCTTCAAGCGCTGTCATCTCGACGCGCTGCCTCCCAAAAAGGAGGCCGGCTGATGCGTTCTCCCGTGCTCAAGGTGCGTGACCTCCACGTTCATTTCCGTGTCGATGCCGGAAGCTTCTTTCGTCACGATTACCACAGCATTCGTGCCGTCGACGGCGTCAGCTTCGACGTCTTTCCCGCCGAAACCCTGGGCATTGTCGGCGAGTCGGGGTGCGGGAAGTCGACGCTGGCCCGCGCCCTGCTCGGTCTGCAGCGAGCCAAAGGCGGTTCGATCAAGTGGCTGGGTGACGAGTTCGTCGGGGCCAGCGAGGAGTTTCTGAGAAAGAAGCGGCGCGAAATCCAGATCATCTTCCAGGATCCCGCCGGCTCGCTGGACCCGCGGATGACCATCGGCGAGATTGTCGCCGAGCCGCTCAAGACCTTCTTTCCGTCGATGTCGAGGTTGCAGGTGCGCGAGCGCGTCAGCGGCATACTGCAGATGGTCGGCCTGCGCGGCGACCAGATCAACCGCTACCCGCACGAGTTTTCCGGTGGGCAGTGCCAGCGTGTCGGTATTGCCCGCGCGCTGGTGGTCAATCCCCGCCTGGTGGTGTGCGACGAGCCGGTCAGCGCGCTGGATGTCTCCATCCAGGCGCAGATCGTCAACCTGCTCAAAGATCTGCAGAAGAAGCTGCAGTTGTCGCTGATCTTCATCGCCCACGACCTGTCGGTGGTGCGCCATGTCTCCGACCGCGTGCTGGTGATGTACCTCGGAAGGGTGATGGAGGTGGCCGATCGCGCGAGCATCTACCACGCGCCGCGCCACCCCTATACCCGCGCACTGATCGAGTCGGTGCCGATTCCCGACCCGGTGCGCGAACGCGCCCGCGCCCGCCGCTCCCTGCAGGGCGACATGCCCTCGCCGCTGCATCCGCCCTCGGGCTGCGTGTTCCGGACCCGGTGCCCGTTCGCGATCGATCGATGCGCCGCCGAGGTGCCGGAACTGGAACAACTCGAGGACGGCAACCGGGTGGCCTGCCATCTCCATCGCGAGTTGCCGCCCGGGCCGTTGCCGGAAGTTGACCAAGTCAACGAGGAACCTTCACCGACATGAGTGATCACCGATTGCGCGGACGGCTTGAGCACGGACTCGAGGCGATGGGGCTCGAGCTATCGTCGGATCAGATCGCGTCCCTGCTGGCCTACCTGTCCTTGCTCGCGCGCTGGAACCGCGCCTACAACCTCACCGCGGTCGACGAGCCGGCCGAAATGGTTGAGCGCCACCTGATCGACAGCCTGAGCATATTGCCGTGGCTTGAAGGCGACCGTGTGCTCGACGCCGGCACCGGCGCCGGCCTGCCAGGGGTGCCGCTGGCCATCGCCTGTCCCGATCGCCATTTCATTCTGGTCGACACCAACGGCAAGAAGGTCCGCTTCCTGCGCCAGGTGCGACGGGAGCTGGGGCTGGACAACATTGAGCCGGTGCATGGCCGCCTCGAGATGATCGATCCGGGCGAGTACCCGGCCGACGATGTCGTTGCCCGGGCGCTGGCGCCTCTCCCGCGGCTGGTCGGACAGCTCGAAGGCTGGCTGGTACGCGGTGCCCGATTGCTGGCGATGAAGGGGCGGCTGGAACAAAGCGAGTGCGACAGTGTGTCGAGCGGCTACAATGTCGATCGGATCGAACTGGAAGTACCGGGCACCGCCGCCAGGCGCTGCCTGGTCATCGTGAGTCGCAATGAGTGAACGACGGGCCAGGGTGCTGGCTGTAACCAACCAGAAAGGCGGGGTGGGCAAGACCACCACCGCGCTCAACCTCGCCGCCGGGCTGGCCGAGCTCAAGCGGCGCGTGCTGCTCATCGACATCGACCCGCAGGGCAACGCCACCACCGGGGCCGGCGTTGAAATCGGTGAAAACCAGCCGACGCTGTGCGAGGTGCTGATGGGCGAGACACCGATCGCCGAGGCAACGGTGCACGTCGAGGCCATGGGTTTCGACCTCGTGCCGGCCAATGGAGACCTGACCGCCGCCGAGGTCGCGTTGATGGACCTAGAGGACCGCTCCGGTGTACTCAAAGGTGCACTGGATCCGGTTCGCGGGCGTTACCACCACGTCATCATCGATTGCCCGCCGGCGCTCAACGTTCTCACGCTCAACGCCCTGACCGCCGCCGATCGCGTGCTGATTCCCATGCAGTGCGAGTACTACGCCCTCGAAGGGCTTACCGCCCTGCTCAACACCATCGAGCAGATCCAGGATTCGGTCAATCCGGCGCTGGAGATCGAGGGCCTGGTGCGTACCATGTTCGATATTCGCAACAACCTCTCCGGAGCCGTCTCGCGTCAGCTCGGTGAGCATTTCGGTGACAAGCTCTATTCCACCGTGGTGCCGCGCAACGTGCGTGTGGCCGAGGCGCCAAGCTACGGGCAGTCGGTCATTCACTACGATCGTGAGTCGCGTGGTGCGGTGGCTTACCTCGGTCTGGCCGGAGAATATCTGCGTCGACTCGGAGTCGATCCCCGATGAACGCTTCCCGAAAGAAGAAACCGCTTGGACGCAATCTCGATGCCCTGCTGGGCAAGACCCGGGCCGCGGCTGAAAATGCCAGTCCCGGAGGCGAGTTGACCGGATTGAAGGACCTGCCGCTGGACGTGATCGAGCCGGGGCGATACCAGCCGCGCTCGGCCATGGATCCGGATCGCTTGCAGGAGTTGTCGAACTCGATCCGCGAGCAGGGTCTGGTGCAGCCGGTCGTCGTGCGGCCGCTGGCAAAGCAGGGTCGCTACGAACTGATTGCCGGCGAGCGCCGTTGGCGTGCCTCGCAGATGGCCGGTCTGGAGACCATTCCCGCCCTGGTGCGTGAGGTTGCCGACGAGGCTACCCTGGCCCTGGCGCTGATCGAGAACATCCAGCGCGAGAACCTCAACCCGCTCGAAGAGGCCACGGCACTCAGGCGCCTGATCGAGGAGTTCGACCTGACCCACGAACAGGCCGCAACCAGCGTCGGTCGCTCACGCGCGGCGGTCACCAACATGCTCCGCCTGCTCGACATGGCGCCGGAAGTGCGCGAACTGGTCGATCAGCGCCTGCTCGACATGGGCCACGCCCGCGCACTGCTCACGCTAGACCGGGACGATCAGGCCAGGGCCGCCCGCCAGGTCGTCGACCAGGAATTGTCGGTGCGCCAGACCGAAGCGCTGGTGCGGCGATTGCGCGAAGGCAGGTCAGAAAAGAAGAAAGCGACCCGAAAGAGTGCCGACATCCAGCGACTTGAGCAGGAGCTGACCGAGACCCTGTGCGCTCCGGTCTCGCTCAAGCACCAGTCCTCGGGCAAGGGCCAGATGACCATCCGCTACACCAGCCTGGACGAGCTCGACGGCATCCTCGAGCGCCTGAAACGCTGACACGCTTCAGGCGTTGTCGCTTGGTCGCTTGGTCGTTTCGACAAGGGGCGTCCGCCGAACAAAACGACAAAGCGACAAAACGACACCCCCATCCTTGCCGCTCCCGTAAATCCCCTGTTATACTTCTCCGGATTTTCAGGGCGCGGGTTTGTTTGCGCCCCTCTGGCGCAGACTTGGCTGCTTTTCCTTGGTTGGAGGGGCGAGCCGGCGCGCCTGACCCGAACGCTCGATTGCGCCCCAGGCCGTGAACCAAGCTGAATTCGCCAAGACGATCGCCTGGCTGTTGCGCACTCAGGCCGTGATTACTGCCCTTGCCGGCGTGGCGTTTGCCATGATTGGGGGGGTCGGCTGGTCCATGGCCGCTCTGGCCGGTGGAGCAATCGGTTTGCTGCTGACCGCAGTCGTGGCATTGAGGGTTGGTCTGGCTTCGAGCATGGAGCCAAAAGCCATGGTGCGAGCCTTTTATCGCGCCATGGCATTGAAGTTCGTTCTGGCGGTGGTGGTTTTTGTCATTGTCGCCATCTGGTTCGCCGGCTATTTTGTGCCGGTGGTGACGGGATACGCGGCCACTGCAGTGGCCTACTGGCTGGCAATGCGCAAGATGGCGTTGTTGCCGAGTTCAATTACGGACAACGACTAACGGGATTCCTCGAAGACGACCATGGCTAGCGGCAACGAGCAACCTGAAGCGCCTTTGGAAGCAGGCGGCGATATGGGCCAGATGGCTTACACCAATGCGGAAGATGCGGGCGCTGAACTCGCCGGTTTCTCGGGTTGGTGGGCTCAAACCAAGGAACGCGCCAGCTTTGTATGGAACGAGGAAGCCGAGGCCGGCGACTTCGTTCGACATCACATTACCAACCTGCGCCTTCCAGAGAGTCACGACATGGACCCGTGGGTCTGGCATGTCGATACCATGATCATGTCGTGGGTGCTGGGTCTTTTCTTCCTCGGTTTTCTCTACCTGGCTGCTCGCAAGGCCACTTCCGGAGTGCCCGGGGGGCTGCAGAACTTTGTCGAACTCATCGTCGACTTCGTCGACAACACGGTCAAGGAAAGCTTTCACGGCCCGCGCAGTTTCATCGGGCCGCTGGCGCTGACGATCTTCGGTGTGGTCTTTTTGTGGAACCTGATGGACCTTGTGCCGGTGGATTACGTGCCACTGGCCATGTACGTGCTGGGTGTGGACTACTTCCGGATCGTGCCTTCGGCCGACATCAACGCCCCGTTCGGGCTGTCGATTACCGTGCTTGGGCTGATCATCCTTTATGGCATCAAGGGCAAGGGTCTCGGCGGTTTCGGCAAGGAGCTGTTCACTCATCCGTTTGGCGGCAATCCGTTACTGTGGATCCCCAACCTGGTGCTCAACCTGGTCGAACTGGTGGCCAAGACCGTATCGCTGGCCATGCGACTGTTCGGCAACCTGTACGCCGCGGAACTGATTTTTGTGCTGATTGCACTGCTGCCCTGGTGGATCCAGTTCATCCCCGGTGGCGGCTGGGCGATCTTCCACATCCTGGTCGTGCCGCTGCAGGCCTTCCTGTTCATGACGCTGACGATTGTTTATCTGTCGTTGGCCTATGAGAAACACTAAACACACTTCGCTCTAGCTCTAATTACAATCGTTAGGAGACCATCATGGAAGCATCTTCACTGGAACTGGCCACCCTGATCGCACAGGTTCAGGCCAACACGGCGATTGCCGTCGGCATCATCTTTGTGGCGACCGCGCTGGGTACCGCGATCGGCTTTGCCCTGCTGGGCGGCAAGTTTCTGGAAGGCGCGGCGCGTCAGCCCGAACTGGCCGGTATGCTGCAGGTTCGTATGTTCATCATTGCCGGTCTGCTCGATGCGCTGTCGATCATCGGCGTGGCCTTTGCCGCCCTGCTGATGTTCGCCAACCCGCTGCTGGGCCCGATCCAGCAAGCAATGGGCGGTTGATCCCGCAGACGAGTATTCCAACCTAACGGACGCAAGGCTGCACTATGCTACCGAGTATCTGGACAATAGTCGGTCAGGCCGGCACTTTCCTGGTCTTTATCTGGGCCGTGATGAAGTTCGTCTGGCCTCCGCTGACCCAGGCGATGGAAGAGCGTCGCCAGAAGATCGCCGAAGGTCTGGCCCACTCCGAGGAGGCCGAGCACGCGCTCGAGCGCGCCAACGCCGAAGCGGAGGAAGCGATTCGAGAGGCCCGTCGCAAGGCTGGCGAAATCATCGAGCAGGCCAGCCAGCGAGGTAACCAGCTGGTCGAGCAGGCCAAGCAGGACGCCATTGCCGAGCGCGACCGGCAGGTGGCTGCAGCCGAGGCCGAAATTCGTCAGGCTACCAACCAGGCCCGTGAGGCGCTGCGTGAGCGCCTGGCCGAGTTGGCCGTGGCGGGTGCCAACCGTGTGATCGAGAAGGAAATCGATCCGCAGGCACATCGTGCCATGCTCGACAAGCTGGCTTCGGAGTTGTAACGACATGAGCAGCCGCATCACGCTTGCCCGACCCTACGCCCGTGCCGCCTTTCAGGCGGCACGCGATGCTGATCGCCTGGCTGACTGGCGCGAGTGCCTGACACTGGCCGCCGGTATTGCCGTGGCGCCGGAGATGCGCGAGTTGATCGACAACCCCCGTGTTGAGCGCGGTCGCCTGGTCGATTTGTTTCGCGACCTCGGCGGTGAGCGGTTCGATGGGGCGTTCGTTAACTTCCTCGGGGCCGTCGCTCACCACGACCGATTCGAACTGTTGCCGGAGATCGCGGCGCAGTTCGAATATCTGCGCAGGGAAGCGGAAAAGCGTGTGCACGTTCACGTTACGTCTGCCTATCCAATGGAATCGGCCGAGCGTGAATCGCTGGCCGCACGGCTTAAGAACCGGTTTGGTCGTGAGGTCGACCTCGAAGTGGCTGTCGATGAGTCACTGATCGGTGGCGTGATCATTCGTGCCGGTGACGAGGTCATCGACGGCAGCGTGCGTGGTCGTCTGGAGCAACTGGGCAAGCAACTGGCGGTATAGGCCGCCGGCTCCGAAAAGGCGCCGGCCCGAGTCGAAACAACAGAATTCAATTCAAGGAATGCGAAAATGCAGCAGACCCTCAACCCATCTGAAATCTCCGAGCTGATCCGCAAGCGGGTCGAGGAGTTCGAAGTTTCGTCGGATGCCCGAACCGAGGGCACCGTGCTCAGCGTCTCCGACGGCATTTGCCGCCTGCACGGTCTCGACGACGTGATGCAGGGCGAGATGATCGAGTTCCCCGGCGACACCTACGGCCTGGCGCTCAACCTCGAGCGTGATTCGGTCGGTGCCGTGGTCATGGGTGACTACAAGCACATCAAGGAAGGCGATACCGTGCGCTGTACCGGTCGCATTCTCCAGGTGCCGGTTGGCGAGGGCCTGCTCGGTCGCGTCGTCGATGCACTTGGTAACCCCATCGACGGCGCCGGTCCGATCGAAGCGGCCGGTTCCGAGCCGATCGAGAAGATCGCTCCGGGTGTGATTACCCGTCAGAGCGTCGATCAGCCGGTGCAGACCGGCCTGAAGTCCATCGACGCCATGGTGCCGATCGGTCGCGGCCAGCGTGAGCTGATCATCGGTGACCGCCAGACCGGCAAGACCGCGGTCGCCATCGACGCGATCATCAACCAGAAGGGCACCGGCATCAAGTGTATCTACGTTGCCGTCGGCCAGAAGTCCTCCTCGGTGGCCGGCGTGGTGCGCAAGCTCGAAGAGCACGGTGCCATGGATCACACCATCGTGGTGGCCGCCAGCGCTTCCGAGTCAGCCGCGATGCAATACATCGCCCCTTATGCCGGCTGCGCCATGGGCGAATACTTCCGTGATCGCGGTGAAGATGCACTGATCATCTACGATGACCTGACCAAGCAGGCCTGGGCCTACCGCCAGGTGTCGCTGCTGCTGCGTCGCCCGCCGGGCCGTGAAGCCTACCCGGGTGACGTGTTCTATCTCCACTCGCGCCTGCTCGAGCGTGCTGCACGGGTCAACGCCGACTATGTCGAAAAGATGACCAACGGTGAGGTCAAGGGCAAGACCGGTTCGCTGACCGCGCTGCCGATCATTGAAACCCAGGCCGGCGACGTTTCGGCGTTTGTGCCGACCAACGTGATTTCGATCACCGACGGCCAGATCTTTCTTGAGACCGACTTGTTCAACGCCGGCATTCGCCCGGCCATCAACGCCGGCCTTTCCGTATCGCGTGTCGGTGGTGCGGCCCAGACCAAGATCATCAAGAAGCTCGGCGGCGGTGTGCGTCTGGCGCTGGCCCAGTATCGTGAGCTGGCGGCCTTCTCGCAGTTTGCTTCCGATCTCGACGAGACCACCCGCAAGCAGCTCGAGCGTGGCCAGCGCGTGACCGAACTGATGAAGCAGCCGCAGTATTCTCCGATGTCGGTGGCCGAGATGGCCGTAAGCCTGTTTGCCGGTAACGAAGGTTACCTGGACGATCTCGAGCTGACCCAGGTGGTCGATTTCGAGCGTGCCCTGATCGCGCACATGCGCAACAGCCACCAGGAGCTGATGGACAAGATCAACGAGTCCGGCGACTGGAACGACGAGCTGGCTGCCGAGATGAAGAAGGCGCTGGACGAGTTCAAGTCCACCGGCAGCTGGTGATGAGTGATGGTGAGAGGAACAGAGGAATAGAGGGAAGAGGTTTCCCCTCTCTCCTCTTCCCTCTCCCCCTCTTCCCGGCCGGATAGATGCCCCGGTGCGTGCAAGGTTGTAACGGAATCAAACAAGGCGAACTCACATGAGCGGCTCCAAGGAAATCGTAGGCAAGATCAAGAGCGTCCAGAATACGCGCAAGGTGACCAGCGCGCTGGAGATGGTCTCGGCCAGCAAGATCCGCAAGGCGCAGGACCTGATGCAGGCAACGCGGCCCTACGCGCGCATGATGCGCCAGGTCATTGGCCATCTGGCACACGCCACGCTTGAGGAAGAACATCCGTTTACGGTCGAACGTGAAGAGGTCAAGCGCGTCGGGTTCATTATCGTTGCCACCGACCGAGGTCTTTGCGGCGGCCTGAACAACAACATGTTCCGCAAGCTGCTGTCGGAGTTCCGGGGCTGGCAGGAAAAGGGCGTGGAAGTCACCACCGTGGTGATTGGTCGCAAGGCTGCCCAGTTTTTCCGCCGCCTGAATGTCGATATCTCTGCGGCCACCCAGGACCTCGGAGAGCAGCCCCGCCTCGAGGACCTGATCGGCACGGTCAAGGTGTGCCTGGACGGCTACCGTGAGGGCAAGCTCGATCGCCTTTACCTGTGCTACAACCAGTTCGTCAACACCATGACTCAGCAGGCGACCTTCGATCAGCTGCTGCCGCTGCCGCCGGCCGAGGACAAGCCCCTGCTGCAGTACTGGGACTACATCTACGAGCCCAATCCGACTGATTTGCTCGACGACTTCCTGACGCGTTACATCGAGACCCTGGTTTACCAGGCCGCGCTGGAAAATCTGGCGAGCGAGCACGCGGCCCGCATGGTGGCGATGAAGAACGCTTCGGACAATGCGAACAACCTGATTGACGAGCTGAAGCTGGTTTACAACAAGGCCAGGCAGGCAGCGATCACCCAGGAGATCTCCGAGATCGTCGGTGGTGCAGCGGCAGTCTGACGAGGAAACGGAAATCGGAAAACGTAAACCGCCTGATTTGTGCCGGTTTTCCGTTTCACGTTTTACCTTTTACGTTTCGAGCATTTGAAAGATTTGAAAAACTTGGCTTCGATGCATTGCACAACCGAAGTCGCCAAAACCTGAGGAATAGCCAATGAGTTCCGGAAAGATTGTTCAGATTATCGGTGCCGTGGTCGACGTGGAGTTTCCGCGCGATGAAGTGCCCAAGGTGTATGACGCCCTGACCGTTGATGACACCGAGATCACGCTGGAAGTCCAGCAGCAGCTCGGTGACGGCGTGGTGCGTACCATCGCCCTGGGTTCGACCGACGGCCTGAAGCGCAACCGTCCGGTGTCCAACAGTGGTAAGCCGATCACCGTGCCCGTCGGCAAGAAGACGCTGGGGCGCGTGATGGACGTGCTCGGTCGCCCGATCGACGAGGCCGGCGACATCGGTGCCGAACAGGAATGGGCGATTCATCGCCAGGCGCCGTCTTTCGAGGAGCAGGCAGCCAGCAACGAGTTGCTGGAAACGGGCATCAAGGTCATCGACCTGATCTGCCCGTTCGCCAAGGGCGGCAAGGTCGGCCTGTTCGGTGGCGCCGGCGTGGGCAAGACCGTCAACATGATGGAGCTTATCCGCAATATCGCCATTGAGCACTCTGGCTATTCCGTGTTCGCCGGCGTCGGTGAGCGCACGCGTGAGGGCAATGACTTCTACCACGAGATGAAGGACTCCGACGTCCTCGACAAGGTCGCCCTGGTTTACGGTCAGATGAACGAGCCGCCCGGCAACCGCCTGCGCGTGGCTCTGACCGGCCTGACCATGGCCGAGTACTTCCGCGACGAAGGTCGCGACGTGCTGATGTTCATCGACAACATCTACCGTTACACCCTGGCCGGTACCGAGGTCTCCGCCCTTCTCGGTCGCATGCCGTCGGCGGTGGGTTACCAGCCGACGCTGGCCGAGGAAATGGGTGTGCTTCAGGAGCGCATCACCTCCACGAAGACCGGCTCGATCACC
>SL_3KL_010_SEDDRAFT_10002941_pt1 | contig 15511 bp, 15 predicted proteins | sample SodLakKL_010_SED_2_FD_10381 | JGI IMG/M metagenome (IMG submission 10381) | reverse complement strand
GACAAAAGAGTGAGAACGCCATATATGACCATCCTTGGGAGATTAAGACCACACGCCTAGAGACAATATTAAGGCTAGCAGACGACCAAACATACAAACCCCTCAAATCACCAGAAATATCACGCAGAGAGGCTCTAAGGAGGGAAATAGGAAAGATTATAAGCAATGATATAGAAGAAAAGGTCGGACAACTCTTGCTTATGTATGAAACATATCAAGGGAGTGAATGGGAGAAGACGGATATTAAAAACTTCAGTTAACTAACCAATAAGACTCTGAAGATGAAATGGAAAGGTAAAAAATGTAAATCTTGCAAAAAACCAGTACTTAGAAACGGTAAGTATGTAAAAAACAAAGGAGCGATGCATCATCACTGCTGGTCTTCTTGGTATCTTAAAAGGCTTTGGGAAAATTCTTGGAAGTTGTGTTCCGAATATGTTAGAAGAAGAGATAATGGAAGATGTATAACTTGTGGTATCCGGAAAGACTGGAAGGAAATGCAAGCAGGTCATTTTGTACACCAAAAGCAAACCCCGGTATACTTTGATGAAAAAAATGTTCATTGCCAGTGTGTCCGTTGCAATCATCACGAGGGAGGAAGAAGAGATGACTATTTGCGGGAGATCCAGAGAAGATACGGAATGGAAGAGGCAGATAGATTATTACAGGCAAAGTATAAAATAAAAAAATACTCCATCAGTGAGTTGGAGAATATAAGGGACGACTATCAAAGAAAGTTGTCAAATTTAAAGTCTTGACAAATAAATGACAATATGATATTATTATACAAGCTTAAGCACAAAGTATAAACTAATAGTTTTAGACCCCCGGTTCCACCACGCCTTTAACATACTAGCGGAACGGGGGTTTTTTCTTTGTCGACCTAACACTCAGGTCGCACTTTGCTGATATAATTATAGAAAAATACCGAAACTAATCAACCCCATATAGTAAGTATTATGCTTATCGGTAGTGCCAAGAGGGCTACTATAATCATAAGCATAAAGAACATTGCTGCTACAAATTCTTGTTTATCAGTCATAATTATATATTATCATAATTTTTATAAAAGAAAAGGAGGCGGGTTTCCCGCCCCCGGTGTAGATCGAAGTTAGAAGTTTAATTCATCAATTTGTTTTTGTATTTCATCCATTTCTCTTTCAATGTTGTCTTGCTCCTCCCAACTAGAACCTCTTCTGATGGCTCTAGAAAGCTTCCTGTCAAGTCTAAGCTGGAGATATTTTAACCTCTCCATCTCTTCGTATTCATCCTTTGTTCTGTCTGATTTTATTATCATCATTATCACCTCACATTCGTAAGGTCTCTGAAGTCAGGAGTGAAGCTTACTATGGTTTTATTCTCGTCATCTGCGAATTTCATTGTTACAATATACCCACCGATTACTGGATTGATTCCCTTTCTTAGAATGAAAGGAGATTGACCCTCAAAGCAACCACATCCCAATATATTCATATTCCTGTATTTGAACTTATACTCGGTGTGAAGGTGTCCTAGTGCAAGAATCTTTGGCTTTTCTCCTGATGGTATCTGTTCAGCAAGTTTTTGTGCTCTGTAAGTTAGAGCATAAGGCATTCCGCCGTCTGGGTGAACTAACCTGATGAGCTTTTGTTCTCCCATAAACACATCCGCTTGGAACATTCCCAGGTACTTCATATCATCTCTAAGGAGTGATATCTGTTTCCCGATATCGATTCCCATTTTCTTGAAGTAGGCGTAGTCGTGGTTTCCCAGAATAAAGTGGGTTGTTATACCCTTTCTTTTTGGGTAGTTTTCGACTACATACTTCACCTGATTGTCAGCTCCGAATGTGTGAATCTCATACTCTTGTCCGTGGAAGATTCCTTGTCCCGCCACAATATCTCCTGCGTGATAGACATCTTTTATTCCCTCTTCCAGGCACATATCATAGAACAGATTCAACTTGTCATTTTGTTCATAGTTGGAACAAAGGTGAGTGTCTGCAATCAATGAACACTTGTATTCTTCAACGATGTTTATTGAAAGCTTTCTTGGCTTCTGTCCCTTCTTAGCGACCAATATCTTGTCCAATTCCTTTGTTGTGATGCCAAAGTTGTCTTTAAGAAAATCTCTTGTCTCCGTCTTTGTCTTGGGTTCTTCTGTGTCAGGATCATATCCGTCTACTAGCATATGCTTGTTTTTCCTGCAATGGTCTCTGTATGATCTTTCGCTTTTATACTTCCTACCACAGTCGCATACGAAATTACCCTCTTCATTTTGCTTGTAAATATACCTCTTATTCACTTTTTTTCACCTCCTTTAATTTGATTTATAAGCCTGTTAATATCCTCCCAGGTAATCTCATTCCTAGAATACATCAAGGCATTCATCTTTTTGACGAACACCTCAATCTCTTGAGGTTTGAGATTTTGGAAACAAATGTGCCAAGCATTGTGGAAAGTATCTGGTAGTTCAACCGTTCTTCTTCCTCCCCTACTCGATGGGACAATGTGATGATTGTCTAGTTTAGACAACTACATCACCTCCTCCATTTTAATCAACTTATCATCAATATAGACATCTGCTGGTGATTTATTATTCGATACGGCGTGAAAGACCACATCATTTCTCCTCAACCACTTTAAGGTTGCTGGTATAAGGTCGTCTCTCCTTGCTGTCCATACGACGATAAAGTTAAGTTTCGACAACTTGTTTACCTTCTGGATATTAACTTGTAAAGGTTCTGCTTTCAGACAGTCTTCTGGTGTCCAGGATTCTCCCTGACACAACACACCATCCATATCCACTAAAATAACTTTCTTTTTCATAATTAAACTCCTCCTTCGACCTTTTATTTGGTCGGGGAAGAAAAGGTGTTACCTCCTCAACCCCGTCATAACTAAAAATCCGCTGTTAGGCGGACACTAAATAAGCGAATGATATTCGGTCTGATGAATTCAAAATTGCGTAGTCGTTGCTTCATATATCCCTTTTGCTTTAATTAAGTATACCTAACCAAAGCATCTTGTCAACAAAAAAAACTCCCCCTGACAAAGGGGAGTACAACCGAGTTGTTCCAAAATTCTACAGCTTGGTCCAGGGACTAATCCTTTCCTTGCTGCATTTTCATTATAGCACATTGATTTATTTCTACAACTCAATCGTATCATTTTGATACGATTATTGCCTCATCTTGCTACGATTATTACCTCATCTTATTATTTGGACTTTAGTTATAGTCCTTCCTATTTCATAGGCTTCGTCGTGAGTCCATACCCATATGTCTATATTTGGAAATCCGTAGCTTCTCGCCATTCTGTCTTCTACAACGAAAACTCTATCTCCATATAAATCAGGCAACATAAACTTTGTTCCGAACTCCATAAAGTTTGCTGCGGCAACTCCTTCTCTTACTTGCGTGCCAGAAGCGGTGATGTTTGGATCGCCCGAGTAACACATTCCTTCTTTCGCCTCAGGATCTAACGAAGCGTATGCTGTTATCTCTCCATAAAACTCATCGGCAATAATAAAATCTTTGCCAAGAACCTGTGGTTCACGGTATATTATTGATTCTGCCCTTAAAAAGAGCTTATTTTGTTCGGGGAAGGGCTCTAATAGGCTGATAGAGCGATTTAAATTGTCTGTGTGACCTATATGGTCTATACTTGCTATCGAACTACTAAAAAATGAAACAAATATTAGTGATACTACTATTTTAGTATATGAACTTTCCATTTTCACGAGAAAAGGATAACTCCACCGCTCCCCCCTCTTTTCTTTTTATGTACCCTTTTCTTGTTGTTGAATATATTTGCTCCTCCATGTGATAGTCTTCATCGAACTTACTAAGAAACTTCACAAGAGGTGCTGACCTTTTATAACAATACGGACACTCATCGTATCCGTATGTTGCAGAATCCTCACAGGAGCATTCTTGAGGCTTCTCAAAATAATACTTAGCTATGCTATCCCAGCGTTTTGTCTTCTTGGTAAATGTCTTTAGGTAATTCATTAGGGGAGTTTTATTCCAACACTATGCTTGAGATAATCATACACAGCTACTAGGAATGCCCCTATTGTCATATTCATTATGTCAGGATATTCTGATGTAAGAAAGGGAATACCTACTAGAAGTACATACTTCGCTATCTTTTTTAGTGTCTTTTTAATATCGTACATAATATTTCTTTTAACTAATAATAGCACATCTCTATTTTTCTTCAATCTCAATCCAGAAGTATCCATCTTTATATTCTGCTTCTGTTTCTATGATCGTCCCTTTTGGCATAGTCTTAATTATTTTTCCTCCAGGAGACTCTCTAAGATTGAGATTAACTTTGGTCTTCCTATCGTCAAGCCAGTCTGGATGTACTGCCACATATCCTTTGGTCGGCTTTTCAAGGGTTAGCTTCTTTCCCATAAGCTTCTCAAAGAACTTCTTGCTTTTATATGTTTGATTGAATATAGCAGAAACCTCACTGCCAGCAAATGTCTGAAGCAAAGGTTTCCCATCAACGAAACGAATGGAACTGCTATCACCTCCCATAACTATCGGACCTTCTTCATCGGCGTTGACTGCCAATACACAGTCCTTGAAGTGTCTGACGACTCTCTTTCCGTTCTCTTCGCCCCATACTCTTGCCTCAAAGTCATAAGCGATAAGTATTCCCCTAGCAAGCCTTCCTATCGTTCTCCCGCCGCCTAAGATATCTTTTAGGATATGTTTTTGTGTAACAGGTTCAGTCTCTTCTATGTATTCCTCCCCTACTACATCTTTGTGATCTATTTCTTCTGTTAAAGGACACAGAGAGGAGTCTTTATTGTTTTTTTTCTTGGATGATACTCCGAATAAAAGATTACCAGAAACACCTATTTGGTCTTTTAATGTTCCTCCGTCAGCTGGAGCTGGTTGTAATATGGCATCAAAGCTGGGCTGTCCGTCGGGATGTGTGCAATGCTCATTCATTAAGAGATATTTGTTCCCATCTTCATCATATAATGGTAGTCCTAAACTACAAGCAGTTACCTTCTCGGAAGAGCAAGACGAACCAAGCCTACAAGGTCTGTGTTTATCTCTCCACTTTAACTGTTCGAGCTTTCCAACTTCCACTACATCGGTAGGCACTCCCATAATCTTATCTGGTATAATGTCTTTCTTTTTTACATCTTCCTTCTTTTCTACGGCTACCGTTATACACGGAAGGTCAAGTATATTCCCATCAACTATCTTATACCCCAAACCAAGACCACATACATTTTTCTTTTTTAATAGACCTCGCTTATAAATCCACTTTATTAGTTTTCTCATATTAGTTTGAATATTTGATTAAGACCCCATAATAAAAATGCTCCTACTGCCGAATAAACTATTAACTCAACTCTTTTACTCGCAAATTTCTCTTCAGCCTTACCGAATATTTCCTCGAAAAGCTCTCTATTTGATAATTCCATTTCTAATTTTGATATGGAATTATTTTTAATATCCTTAACATCAGCAGATATTTGGTCCAGCTTTTGACACATAATAGCGTGGTTTTTTTCAAGATTTGTAATTTTTTTGTCTGACATATGTGTTCTATTGCTTCTTAAACTTAAACTCATCATTGATTTCTTTCTCTTGCTCATACGGTATCGGATTATGAAACTCGTTATCTCCCCTAATGTCATCTATTAGTTCTTTGTATCTGTTAATTAAAACATTCATTTCCTCTCTCTGAGTTTCTGAGTCAAGTCTTCTTAGATCTTCTTGTAATTGGTTCTTTAAGTTAATCATCTGCCATGCTTTTCTTCTGTTCTCAGTTGACCTTGTGTATCTAAATGTAAATGGCTTGATTAGATTGCTAACAATAGAACCCAGCTCTTCTCTTGCAATTTCATTAGCTTCAGACATTCTCTGTGGAGATTCTTTTGATATAAGTTCAAACATTCTAACTATTCTTTGAGCGGAATAAAGAGCTATGTCTCTCGCCTGTAAGTGTAATGGGTCAAGATTGTTATATATTGGCTGAAAGTCTTCTCTTTCGTTAGCGCTTATCTCAAGACCAAGCCTATATACTGGATGCAATTCATATTTCATCTGGCTTAAGAAGTAACTTATGTAGTCAGTTTCATGAGACTCTGGCTTGAACCTATGAAAGTATGACCACAATTTCAGGTCTGGTCCAGCCATTGTAAACACCAACTCCCTAGGGTTTCCCTCTTCGTCTTCTACATCTTTATAATACCTCCTAAACAACTGGTCTCTCTCATATCCCAACAGCTTTGTAAATATAAAGTCTCTAGTCAGCCACATTGAAGTCATCAATCCTAATGCACGAGCATCATTCCATTGACCCTTGCTTGCGTCCCCTTTCATTGCTGCACCAACTCCATCAATCATTCCAGCATACATCTTTCCCATAGATATATCGAATGATGGAGTGAATAATATCATATTTAAAAATCTTCTTGTTTCTCCTGGTATATCTCCGTAATCAGCGTGATATAGAGCAGTCTTCTTTGCTGCCTCAGACTTATCGAATCCCTGCTCTATTAGTCCATACCATGTTTGCATTCTGATAACAGCATCCATCTTCCATGTCATATTGTATGTTATTCCGTATATATCTCTAAGTAACTGAAATCCAGCACCTATCTTTCCCTTTGCTCCTCTTTCAGTAGCTATGGGAGAAAGCTTCATTGCTAACCTCTGACCTATTGAGTAATCATTCTTGCTTATCTCCCTAGAAACCTCATTCATAAAAGCATCAAAGGTGTATCCTGGGAAAGGAGAAGATATTCCAGCAAGTTCTTGCATTTTATAGTAGTCTTCTGTTCTATTTTTTACTGCATCCCACGCCTTACTAAATCTTGGAACAACCGTTCTACTAAATAAGGCACCGCTAATTCCAGACTGTATCATATTGTATGTTCCCATTATTGCGGGATTATAAAAGGCAAAAAACTTTATAGTCGAGAACGAAGAACGAACAGCATTTACCAGTCCAGATGATTTATTGTTTAACCCAAGCTGACTTTCCAGAGAATCTAGAAACATATTGTGTGCGTATTGACCCTCCCAAGGTCCATACTTTCTATTGATTCTAGTCCAATTCTTTCTTGCGTGTTCTGGAATGTCATCGATTGACTTAACAACAAAGCCATCTCTCTGACCTACACTAAACAGGTCATCTATCACAGTCATTTTAGAATATTGTTGCCAATAAGCACCAAGTATTTTTCTAACATCCAGGTCAACATCTAACACTCCATCCTCCTTTAATGCATTTACATAGTCTTCCATGCTAAGGAATGTATCTCTCTTTTTTAATATTGACTCTGAGTAGTATTTGCTTCTCTTGTGTGGGTTCTGCTCAACAAAATGTTCAGCCATCATCCTTATAGGAATAGGAACATATTGAGTGTTTTCTATTTTATTTATTTTACGATCAAGCTCGCTTATAGCTTCGTTAATTTCTGCTAAGCTGCTGAAAGCATATCCCTTTCCGTACTTTTTAGCATTCCTTCTATTAACCAAGTCTGATCTATCATCTTGAAACTCGGACAATATCCTTTCCTGGAATCCCTTCTGTAACCACCCCCTTTTTATAGTATCATTCTTAGCTGTGTCTAATATATCCCTGGCTAAAGAAGCAGCCCTTTTCATCTGTGGGTCAACCACAGTATCTGGTCTTTGTGCTAGTAATATTGCCTCTTGATACTGCTCACTGGTAAGTCCTAGTCTATGAAACTTATACATCTTATCAAAGTAGGTTTCTTGTCTTGAAATAATCATGCTGGTAGCTCTTCTCATAGACTCTGCCGTTTCAGGAGCTATGGCTCCAAACCTTTGAGATATGCTAACTTTGTTCTGTAACCATCTTGAAGCTCTTCTGAGAATGTTCTTTTCCTCGCTAGCTTGTAGTGAAGACTCTACTGGTTTTGCGTCAGTTTGAGTTGGTCCGTTGTAATTTATTCCCTCAAGTGGAGATTTATCATACTTTATTCCCCTCACTTTCTTATCGAGTGGTTGGATAAAATCACCGCTTCCGATAGTTTCCTTTTTTAGTTCAGATATTCTTCTCATTACTGAATAATCAATCTTCTTGCCGTCAATCTCTACAAATGAACCTATGGCAACCTCATCAGCAGATGGTTTAAAAACAGTCTCTCCCTGCTCTGTGTAATATAAAACACTATCTCCTATCTCTAGTCCAGGCACTTCTCTTATCCCCCTATATATAGCCTCACCTATCTCGCCCTCATCAACTAGATAGTTTATCATAGCCTGCATTTGCATCTTTTGAGAATCCGCATGGTCGATTTTCATTTGGTTATGAGACACAACCAATCCTCTCCCAGCACCAGTAACTCCACCCTGTATAAACCCTCCAAGAAAAGCAAGCTCCAGTCCTTCGAATAAATCCCTGTCTTCATAGTATGTATTTGCAAAAGCATTAACTATCCCCTCCTGAAATATCTCAGTACTTCCAGACAATAAACCCTGCTTAATCATCTCTCTTCCGATGTTGGAAACTAGATTTGATGTTACTCTATCTCCACCTGGAATCTTGCTAAACAGCCTACCCATTGGGAGCATCCCCGCAACACCAGTCAAAAACCCCACATAAGCAGAAACCTCCTCAGCTTGCTCCCTTGTAAGGCCAGCGTCTATAGCTTCCCTATACACCCTACCACCATATTGAGTATGACTATAAGCATAACCAGCCAAACTAGCTCCCTTTAACCCCCCAAGCTTAAACCCAACATATCCAGCAGCAAGACCAGTAACAGTATTACCAGCAAGACCGCCTAAAAATGTAGCAACCTTCTCTCTTTCGGTTTGCAATTCTGGATGTCTACCAAGAAGTTCTTGATTATCTTCAATCCACTCCTCAAACTTTAGCCTTGTGGAGTCAGCGAAAGCTGTCATACCCTCTCTTGCTTGGTGAGTAAGTTTTAATTCAAAGTCATCAATCCAATTTTTAATAAGTCCACCCCTAATATCTTGTTGAAGCTTTTCGGCATCTTCTTCACCGTAAAAATTTCTTGTCATGTTGACATGAAACTCATCTCCTGCTCTGAGGCCATCAAAAAACTGATTGATAGATTTACTCATTAACCCAGGCAGAGCATCAGCAATGTTGGCGGTAGACTCTCTAACAGAAACTCTGGCACTACCCATGAACCTTTCAAGAAATGATTCCTCCTCTGGTGTGGTGTCTTTAAATATACTAAATACATCAGACTCAAATCTTCTAGCCTCTTGTGGATTAAAGAAGAATACTGGAAGCTCCTTTTCAATGCCAAGAAGCTCATCCATATTAAAACCTATTGTCCCATGTGTGGATGGCTGATATTCTGGAGATGTTTTGTTTTGAGGCTCATGTAATTCTCTTGAGAAGATAAGGTCAGGTCTCTGAGATTTAATAGTTTCATATACTCTCTGATTGGGTGTCATATCTTGAAACTCTCTTATTCTGTCTCTAGATTCCTTTGTAAACTTAGGAATTTTCGGTCTATCTCCTGCTTGTGGTAAAAAGATATTTTGCATATTTTATTCCATCATTTTTTAACCCCTATATGGCCTTGCCGTAGCACACTAATTGGTCCAAAAGATGCTCTATCATCTGGCATCTCACCCCTACCTGTTAGTTCTGTCTTTTTTCTACCTATTCTTTCTCGTATGTGTTCTGGAATTTCTTTATCTGGAACATCAAGTAGAGAAAACAGAAGTGTTCTATCTATCTGGTCATCAGTTGCTCCCCTAGCACCTGCTTCTATAATCCATTCATCAATCCATTCTTCCATCGGCTCCCCAACAAAGTCTTCACCATGTAAAGCAGAGTGGAAAAATCCCCTAACCTCCTCAAATGTTATTGGCGAGTCAACATCTTCTGCTGCCATTCCTAGATTTCCTCTAGAGAATAATTCATTAGCAACGGTGAATGGAATCTCTCCCATATCCCAAACAATCCTAGTGCCTATTTCATTAAAGAACTCATCATACTGCGGAACCTTTCTTTTAACTAGAAGGTTCCTAATTGACTCTGGCAATGAGTTATAAAAGTCAAGCTCTCTCTGGAATACCTGAACGCCAGAGCCTTCAAGTATAAGACCATTAGACTCAGCTTCTCTCTGACTTATTGGTTCGTCTTTGACAGCCTCTGACTCTAATCCCAGGCTCTCTAATGTTCTTCTGTAGTTTTCTGCGAAAGATTTAACCTCGTCTTTTATTTGTGCTGGAGTTAGATCAAGGCCCATCTGACCCCATTGTTGCATTAAGTCATCATGCCTTCTACCTGAAGCAATCTTATTTATAGCAGACGCAAATGTATCTGATGGAGAAACCCCATAGTGTGCATAGTTTATAGCTAGCTGTCTAACCTCAGGATTAAAGTCTCTCACTCTATCCAAAGCTTGTTGCAGTGAATCATTCTCAGTATCTATGCCAGCACCAGAAAACTCTATTCCAAGAGACCTTACAAGTCTTCTCTCGTCTGGATCTGGTAGTGCAGATATTTTAGCCATAGCCTCTTCTATTGTGTCATCTCTAGTTATTCCAGCAGCAGCAAAGTCTGGGTTGGTCATTAGGTTTAATAGTTCTGGCGAAGGTTGTAATGCTAACCACTCTGAGGCTTTCTTAGAAGCTTCGCTTATGCTTTCATCTCCACTTATTCCAGCCTCTGGAACCTCTACCATTAACCTCAGTACCGCCTCCCTCTCCTGCCTCTCCTCATTGTATCTTTGCTGCCAATAAGACTTTGTTGAATTGAGAAGATTTAGGTATTCATTATCTAAAGACGATAACTCTTCATGATTTAAATCTATAAATGCAGAAATCTTATTCAGTTCCATCTGAGTGTCGTATGTATATGCTTCAACTATATCGGATATAAGACCTCTTGCCTGTTCAACTTGTCCCTGAATAGCAGCAAGATAAGCATTCTTGGCTCCTACTTGTGCGGCTACTGAAGATATTCTTCTATCATAAGCCTCAGCAATTCTAGCCTTCTCACCTGTAAGAAAAGGAGTTTCGACACCAAACTGACCGACCATTCCTATAGCAGCATCTCTTCTATCTATCAAGGAGTTAGCATTCTGAACCATTGAGTCTATATCTCTTAAAAGAGATTGTTGCTTTTGGAGCATTGTATCAACTCCCATTGCTCGTCTTTCTTCTCTAACAATATCTTCAGTTGGTCTTATTCTATCCCACACATCTCTCAACCTATCAACCAATCCCTCCCTCTCCTCCCTAATATCTGCTCTCTCCGTCTCTACTTGTTGTAATCTTTGTTGCTCTCTCTCTTGTATAGCTTGAAGCTCCTGCTCTGGAGATGGAGCAGCATCTAATATAGCTAAGGCTCCCGTTGGAGCTATATCATATTCATCTGGGGGTGTTATCTCTGGGACTGGAGATTCTACTATTTGAGCATCACTTCTTTGTCTTATTTCCTGAATCCTTTCTAGACTCTGCCTAGTATCTCTAAGTTGCCCCAAGAGTTCTTGTCTTTGAACCTCTGCGGTATCGGTTTCTTGAATTTGTTCGTTTTCTCTTGTTGGCATATTTATATATTATATCATATTTTTAAGTTTTTTTCAACCTAAACTTATTTTTAATGTTGTTCCGTCTCTCCATATAGCACCAGGAACACCTGGGTCTGATTCTGGTATTCCAGTTATATAAACATTATCTTTGTCACAAGCCACAAAGGTTGAAGGTGTTATACTATCTTCTACAAAGGTGCCTATTGATGCATAGGGGTTTTTACCAGTTCCAGTTAATTGTGCTATAACACCCTCAACACCAGACTGACCTTCAAATGTACCCCTGTTTGCAACAATGATGTTCGGCTGGCCTCCATCTGGGGAGTTTATGTCTGGCATACCTTTTTTAAGATATTTTTCGTGGAATAGTTTTACACTAAAATTCCCGTTACTGGGGTTCTCGTGCATATCCCCGTTGATTTTTATTTTTTTTATATCATCTTTAATAACTAAACTAGTAGATAATAGTGATGTGTTGAGAAACCCTTCTGCGGATGCAGAGCCAAGGAAAATATGGTTTAATCTTCCTTTTTCATTATTATTAAAATAGAACAATGCAGAATTATCTGTATCTGGATTTATTCTACCCTCTAATGATGTGTGTTCTATTGCTTTTCTGTTCTTAACAACAAAGTTTTTCTTTAGTTTTACCTCTCCTTTGTCTGACATAATCTCAGACTCATAGTTATTCAGCCTAGTCTCTAATGTTCTAATTAAATCATCCTTTTTAGAATAACTCTCCAACTTCTTTTCAAGTTGCTGAACCTTTTGTTCCAGCTTTTCTAGTTTGTTTTTATTTGGATCAAGCATTTAATATATTATATGTTATTCTTATTGGAAGAACTATAGACTTATCACATCGTATCCTAGCTTCTATAAATACATTCTGAACACCCTCTGATTTCGGTTCTAATACAATCATTCTGTCTGGGTATGTATCATGTCGTATCTCATATAAAGATTCTTTAGAGTCGTTATCATAGCGTAAATATATATCAACCTCATCACCTTCTTCCAATTCATCTGAAAGACCTATAACCACTTCTCCTAAATCAAATGCCTGTCCAAAGCTTATAATCTCACTCTGGAATATGGAGTTATAGTTATCTCCCCCAGAAAAGTGCATGCCATCACTATCAGAAACTATCGGGTTTCCTTTAAGGTCATATACCCTTAATGCAGATACTTGTTCGTCTGTCCATAATATTGAATGTAATGCTGGAGGCAAGTTAGATCTAAAACCCCAAGACCACACACAACCTCTTTCATCTGGATATTCCTGACTAGAGCCCCATATGATTCTGTTTTTCTGTGCATCAACTGCTCCATGTAGTGGAAGCAATCCATTATCTATATAGAAAACATTCTCAATAGTTGTTCCCGAATAGTATGACAAAGAATATCCATCATCATCACCTCCCCACAAGTAAGGAACTCCATTATGAGTTTTAATTGCACTAACAATCGGATATGGAAGAGATACCATTCTATAAAAACTTATATCAAATGTGTCCCATAAAAATAGATTGGCAGAGGACTGATTAACTTCTCCCGTAGACCCTATTGCACACACTGCTATATCTGTTCCTATTGATTCTATTGCTACTGGGAGATTTCCATATGGTAATCTTAATACTTTAGAGTCAGAATTCATATTTGATTTACCTCTCTGTATTTCAGTAATTACAGTCGCTCTTTTCTCTGGATTAGTCTCATCAAATATTTCCTCATCAACCTCAAACTCTCCCGTAGGATTAACTATTGCTAATTCAACGGTATTATCTTCTTCAAGGTCAAATATATTTTCTATTCTTAATATCTCAGCAAGAGCATTAGAGGAGCTTCCTCTAATTAAATCTCCTATCTTAAAGTCTTCAGTTGGATTCTTTACAGTAATACTATCACATGTTCTTATCCTGTTTATAATTCCCTCTATTTGATTATCACAGAAGTATATTGAATTATCTCCGTGAACCATCATTGAGTGATTAGGAATATGATGCTTTCCAATCTTAGGATATTCAGTATTTCCAAGAGGAGTAAATGATAAAGATACAGAAGATATTCTCATAGCCATATCTTTTTGAGCAGCATTATCTATGAAGTAGAATAGTGGTTCGTATTGATTTGAAAGTCTTCCAAAATATCTAATTCTTGTATCTACTGGGTTGTCTTCTTCATCTACGCTGTCGTGGTATATACTAATAATGTCTCCGTCTTTTAGTTCCGCAGTATCTCTTATTGTAAATTTTATGTGCACTGTATCGGTTGGACTAATTGCACTAACATCAATATCTTGTATTGTACTCTTTCCATCACTCTGATACAGAGATGTCATTGATGTATTATTATCAAAAACCTCTACCGCCACATCAGAAGATGATAGAATTGATCCATTAACTCTAGGAGCACAGTACCAAGTATCAGCTTCTGTTAGTGGGTTAAGTCTGAAAGCAACAACAAAGTCACCAGACACATCTTCACCACCCACAGTGCTTATTGTAAATTCCTTAACATCGGTCTGGCTTGCTGATTGAGTTTCAGTATCATCATCATCCCAAATAAGAGAAGGGCTTATCTGCCAGTCACCATCATTCCAAGACAACATTCCTTCTTTATAGATATCTCCCATATCGGATATGACAACCTCAAATGATTGATTCTCCTGTAGTGGGTCTTGCGTTTCTATAACCACAGAGAATCCATCATCTGGTCTGATTATATCATCAAACTCAAACTCTATTATTTCAGTTTCATCTGATAATTCTTCGTTATAATTTGAAAAGGCAATTTCTTCTCCGTCTGGATATTTTACATCATATGATATACCGCTAAAAGTTGTTCCATTAGACGGACTTACCTCATCATCTTCAGTTCCCTGAATAGATGCTTTAAGTCTATATGTCTTATCTGTTCCAGTATTTTTTACAGCTATCTGAATCTTATTAAATGGTAGTGCCGTTCCTATGCTTTGAGATACTTTTTCATTTCCCCCATAGGAAACCTCAATGACATCACCTCTTGCTGGTATTACATAGTCGCTTTCCTCTGCTAGTCTTGTCCACCAGTTATACTCCATAGATGGAATTCCATCCATTGGTCCGTATCTATGAATATCTTCATCAACAGCTATATAATAGTAGTTATTATTATAAACTAGACCATTGCCACTAGAGCCTGTCAAATCCTCAATAATATCTATATTGTTATCCGTATCAATCTTTCCAAACTTACCATCATCGGCATAGAAATAAACATCATCATTTTTATTATTTGGCTCTATCCATAAAATATTTCCAATAGAACTCTCAATCTTTTTAAGTGATGTCGGACTTATTGCTCCAGATACCCTCTTGTTAATCTTCTTCTCTGGGTCTATTCCAGAAGCTCCAAGATAACTTCCCTCAGATCCTATGAAGTAAGAATGGGATATTCCAGATAATATTGTATTGATGTTGTATTGTGCCATAATTTATCTTTCTTTAAGAACCTCTAATATCTCTTTAAGTGTTTCTGATATCTCTTGAATTGAATTGATGTTATGTGTTGCCATATTTATTTATTTTCAAATGTTCCGTCTATTTTTACATAGCGAGGTTTCTCTACAAAAGTTCCGTCTAATTTAACCCAGACCATTATCATTGCTTGTAAATCAAACAACAACTCATTTGCTTTCGGTGCAGTATATTCTTCTAACTCAAATAATAAGTTGTTTCCTTTTGGTGGTGTGTATTCCATTATAAATTTGTTGGGTCAATATCCCATAAAGAATAAGCATTATACTTTTGCCCACCTGTTTCGTATTCTACCGAAGCGTGGTATTTTTTTCCTGCAGCAGTTGCATTATCAAAGAAGTATTCAAACTCTCCATTAGCGTCTGTTGTGAGCTGTGTAAGATAACTATTGTCATCTTGGTTTACTATTCTTACAGTTGCATTTTCTACTCCTGATTCTAACTCTACTTTCCCAGATATTTCTCCGTGTTTGGTTGTGAAAGATTGTA
>SL_3KL_010_SEDDRAFT_10002940_pt1 | contig 15512 bp, 15 predicted proteins | sample SodLakKL_010_SED_2_FD_10381 | JGI IMG/M metagenome (IMG submission 10381) | reverse complement strand
CCGGCAGGACCACGAGCACGTCGAGGGGCCCGGGTTCTTCCGCCAGCTCCGACAGGAGCGCGAGGGTGTCATCCCGCAGCAGGCAGGACAGGCAGCACCGCTCGCCGACGGGTAGGGCCACGTCCTCGGTGATCGGGCGAGCCACGGTCCGGTGCACGCAGCCGTCCACGTCGATGGTGGCGAGCTCGTGGCGTACCACCACCAGCTCGGGTCGGACGGCGCGCAGACGGGTGATGACCTCCTCGCGCCACAGGGGGTGCACAGAGGCGAGCAGTGAGACCGTGGGCTTCGTCATGGCGCGAGACGATAAACTATCTCGGAATCATTCTCAACTTACTGTCCCAGCTCGGGCGACCGGGAAGCGCGGTCCCCCTCGGGCCCAGGAGCCGCCATGCCCCGTCACTGCATGCTCACCGGCGCGGTACCGCGTTTCGGCAAACAGGTCTCGCACTCCCACCGCCGCTCTTCGCGGCGGTTCGATCCCAACCTGCAGACCAAGCGGTACTGGGTGCCCTCCGAGCACCGCCACGTGCGGCTCCAGCTCTCCGCCAAGGCGATCAAGACGATCGATCGCATCGGTATCGACGCGGCACTGGCACGGATCCGGGCCCGCGGGGAGGACGTCTGATGGNGCGNNNGGACGCCAAGCGGGTCGTGGTCACGCTGCGCTCGACCGAGGGNACGGGNAGCACCTACACCACCACGAAGAACCGCGCCAACCAGCGGGAGCGCNTGGAGCTGCGCAAGTACGACCCGAAGCTNCGGCGTGTGGCGNTGTTCAGGGAGGCNCGGTGACGGGAGTGTNCGGATGCTGCGCNCGNTNCTGCTCGATCCCTTCTCGCTGAGCTTCCTGCANCGCGCGCTGCTGGCGGGGCTGCTNGCCGGCATCAGCTGCGGCGTGGTCGGCACCTGGGTGGTGCTGCGGCGCGTCGCGTTCTTCGGGGAGGCACTCAGTCACGGCATCGTGCCGGGGGTCGCGATCGCCACCCTGGTCGGGTTCTCCCCGGTGCTCGGTGCCGCGGCGAGCGCGGCGGTCATGGTGGTCGGTGTCAGCGGTGCCAGCCGGGCACGGCGGGTGGGGGAGGAGACCGCGGTCGGGCTGCTGTTCGTCGGGATGCTGGGGCTCGGCATCCTCATCATCTCCCGTTCCGGGTCCTTCGCCGTCGACGTCACCGCCCTGCTCTTCGGGTCGGTGCTCGGGGTCCGCAGCGAGGATGTGATGGTCGCCGGGGTGGCGGCGGTGCTGACGCTCGTGGTCAGCCTGGCCGGCTACCGCGCCTTCGTGGCGTTGACCGCCGACGAGCGGGTCGCGGCGCTGGCGGGGTTCTCCCCGAGGTGGACGCGGATGCTGCTGCTGGCCATCGTGGCCATGGCCGTCGTCGCGTCCTTCCGCACGATCGGCGCCCTGCTGGTGGTCGCGCTGCTGGTGGCTCCGGCGGCCACGGCCGTGCAGTTCACCCGCAGCATCCCGTGGACGATGGTGGTGGCCGTACTGCTGGCCTGGTCGGCCGTCCTCGGCGGCCTGCTCGCCAGCTACCACCTCGATCTGGCTGCTGGCGGTGCGATCGCCGTGCTGGCGGTGCTGCAGTTCGTGGTGACCGCCGGTGCGCGCGCACTCGTCGCGGCGCGGGTTGGCACCTCGCCCGANAGCNTGTANNTTAGGAATCATTCTCAGTTTGATTCCTANAAATGCGCGGGTGTGTTGCGTTGTCTGCTGCAGNCCCGTCGCCGGCAACCAAGGCGGGCAGCACCCGCCGGGAAGGTCAGTCCGACATGGATGTGAGGAGCCGAGTATGGCGTGCGGTGGCCGCGGCGGCCGCGGGCGTGCTGCTGCTCGCCGCCTGTGGCGACGCCGTCGCGATCGACGACGCGGCGGCGACCGAGGAGGAGATCGTCGAGGAGGTCGACGACGACCACGACGAGGACCACGATGACGGCTACGACGAGGAGATGACCGCCGACACCGAGGAGGTGCCCGACCCGCAGCCGCGCCTGGTCGTCGCCGACGCCGAGGACGCCGTCGTGCACGTGGTGGACCTCGCCACCGAGGAGGTGCTCGCCAGTTTCGACACCGCAGCCCCTGGCGCCGCCCTCTACCTGGGCAGCGAGCACCGCGTGGTCGCGGCGGTCCAGACCGCTGCGAACACCGTGCAGTTCGTCGACGCCGGCACCTGGGCCGTCGGACACGGTGACCACGACCACTACTACGTCGACCAGCCCCGACTGCTCGACGCTCGGCTCGACATCGGCACCCCGATCCACGTCACCACGGACTTCGGACGGTTCGCCATCTTCGGCGATGACGAAGGGGCTGGCGTCCTCGTCGACGAGCAGGCCCTGCTCGACTCGGCCGATGCCGATGGTGAGGTCGTGGAGACCGGTAGGCCGCATCACGGTGGTCTCGTGCAGCTCAGCGAGGAGTTGACCGTGATCTCCGGGCCGCGAGCCGGCCAGGACGAGGGGCTGGCCGACGAGGTGTGGGTGCTGCTCGACAGGGAGCAGGTGGGTAGCTACGACTGCCCCGGTCTCCACGGCGAGCTGCGTGGCGCCGACTGGACCGCCTTCGCCTGCGCCGACCGCATCCTCCTGCTGGAGGCGCACGGCGACCACGCCCACAGCCGCGAGGTGTTCTACCCCGAGGAGCTCGGAGAGGACTTCCGGCTCGGGTACCTGCGCACCGCCGAGGACAGCAACGTCTTCGTCTCCTCGCGGGACGACAAGCTGGCCTTCATCGATGCGGACGCCGCGGAGCTGACCGTCGTCGACCTGCCGACCGACACCGCGACCAGAGCCACCGTCGACGACGACGGCAACGTGCTGGTGCTCACCGACGACGGCGTCCTGCATCTGTTCGACCTCGACACCGCGGAGCTGCTGGTCTCCAGCGGTGAGTCGGTCACCATCGACGACAGCGAGGATGCCGCACGGTTCGGGCTCGTCGGCGGTCGTGACCGGGCCTACGTGCCCTCACCGAGCGAGGGTGTGGTGCACGAGTTCGCCACCAACGACGATCTCCGCCTGGCGCGCACCATGGAGCTCGGCGGTGCGCCCGCCAACCTGGTCTTCGTCGGCGCCTGGCCGCGCTGATGTCGACGCGCCTGGGCCAGCGGACCCTGGTCCTGGCGGTCGCACTCCTCCTCGTCGCCTGCGGCGGGGAGGAGGCGGCCGCCCCCGGGACCGACGAAGCCCCGATCGTCGCTGCGGACGGTCACGTGCCGCACGTGGTCGTGACCATGAACGTCCTCGCCGACATCGTGGAGGTCGCCTTCGGGGAGCTCATCGAGGTCGACAGCGTCATGCCGCGGGGCGTCGACCCGCACTCCTTCGAGCTGTCCGCCACCGCGGCGGAGCGCCTGATCCAGGCGGATCTGATCGTGATCAACGGGCTCAACCTGGAGGAGAACGTCCTCCCGATCGTCGAGTCGGCGGCCTCCGACGGTGTGCCGGTGCTCGAGATCGCGCCGCAGGTCGACCCCATCACGTACACCGATATCGGTCTGGACGACGACACGACGATGCTCGACCCGCACGTGTGGACCGACGTCAGCCGCATGACGAGCGTCCCTGGCCTGGTGGCGGAGGCACTGATCGCTGCAGCGGGCCTCGACGAGGACGCTGCGGCGATCCTGACCGAGCGCGCAGCAGCGGCGCAAGCCGACCTCCTGGCCCTGGACGCGGAGATCGAGCAGCTCCTCGCCGACGTGCCGACGGAGCGTCGCAACCTCGTGACCAACCACCACGTGTTCGGCTACTTCGCTGAGCGCTACGGCTTCACCGTGATCGGCGCGGTCATCCCCGGCGGCACCACCCTGGCGAGCCCGAGCGCCGCGGACCTCGCGGACCTGGTGACCGCGATCGAGGACGCCGGTGTGCCCACCCTGTTCGCCGACGCCAGCTCACCGACCCAACTGGTCGACGCGCTCGCCAACGAAGCGGACCTCGAGGTGGAGGTCGTGTCACTGTGGACCGAGTCGCTCTCGCCGGTCGGTGAGGGTGCGGCGACCTACGAGGAGATGATGCGCGACAACGCGACCCGGATCGCGGCGGGGCTGCGTTCGTGAGCTGCGCGCGGCTCGAGGGCATCACGGTCCGCTACGACAGCGGCCCGACGGTGCTGCAGGTGGAGCACCTGGAGCTGGTCGGTGGGACCACCACCGCCCTGGTCGGGCCCAACGGCTCGGGCAAGTCCACCCTGCTGCAGGTCATCGCCGGGCTGCTGCCGGCCCGCACCGGCAGCGTCACCTTCGCCGGGCAGCGCCCCGCCCGCCGGGCCGTGGCCATGGTGTTCCAGTCCAGCCACGTGGACGCCGGCCTGCCACTGACCGTGGCGGAGGTCGTGACCATGGGGCGCTACCCGCACCGTGGGCTCCTCGGTCGGTTCCGCGCCGAGGATCGCGAGGCCATCGGAGAGGCCATGGATCGCGTGGAGGTCACCGACCTCGCGCGGCGACAGCTCATCGAGCTGTCCGGCGGCCAGCGTCAGCGGGTGCTGACCGCCCGGGCGCTCGCACAGCGGGCGGAGGTGCTGCTGCTCGACGAGGCGCACACCGGGCTGGACGCGGCCAGCGAGGTACTGATCGCCCGCGCGGTGGAGGAGGAGCGTGACCGCGGCGCCATCGTCGTCGCGGCGACCCACGACCTCACGGTGGCCTCCCGCGCCGATCAGGTGGTCCTGCTGGCAGGGCGTCCCGTGGCCTGTGGACCCGCCGCCGAGGTGCTCGTGCCTGCCCGGCTGGCCGATGCGTACGGCCCCGGCGTGATCGCACCGCTGGCATGAGGCCTGGGCCGGTCCGTGGGGCCTGTGCCAGTCGTGGTGAGGGCCTATCGTCGCGGCACCCGACCTCGAGGAGGATCGTGATGGACGCAGAGTTGCAGGCCCGCTTCAACGCGCAGATCGCACTGGAACACGCCGCCGAGCGGGCGTACCTCCAGATGTCCGTGTGGGCCGAGGCCCGCGACTACAACGGCTCCGCCACGTGGTTACGGTCCCAGGCGGCCGAGGAGGGTGAGCACGCCCGGCTGTTCATGGACCACGTGCTGGACCGCGACGGCGAGGTCACCCTGGCGCCGCTCGAGGCGCCGCGGACCGACTTCGACGACCTCCTCGCCGTCTTCGTCGCCGCGCTCGAGCACGAGCGCAAGGTCACCGCGTCCATCGGCGAGCTCTACGCCGCCGCCACCGACGCACGCGCCTACCCGAGCCTGCCGCTGCTCACCTGGTTCCTGGAGGAGCAGGTGGAGGAGGAGGCCAGCGTCAGCACGGTGGTCGGCGAGCTGGAGAAGATCATCGACGACCCCAGCGCCGTGCTGCTGCTGGACCGCGAGCTACCCGGTCGGCGGGCGGCGGAGGCAGGCACCGACCAGCACTGAGCAGCGCCGCCAGCTGCACGCCCAGGCCGCTCTCGCGCCGATCCGGTCACCCGCGGGTGCGCTGGGGTGTCGAGCCCGGCCGCGGTCACGACCTCGACCCTGTCCCGATGGCGGCATCGCAGGGCTTGCGGTCGTCGCTGCCCCACATGAGCCTTGGAAGAGCGACGGCACGGTCCTCGCCGGGGACGTGTGCCGTGGGCCGGCGCTCCGCCCCCGGGCGCACGAGCCCTGGGGCCGGGCCTGCCGTCGCCCGCGGAGGTCGCTGTGGGACCTCGTGACGTGATGACCCGAGGAGGAACCCGTGAGCGCGGAGGACACCAAGACGGTCGATGAACGCGAGAGAGAGGGAACGACCACCCGGGCTGATCAGGCCCCTGCGACGGCATGGCACGCCTTCGGGACCGAGGAGGTCATCGAGCATCTCGATGTCGACCCCGACGCTGGCCTCACCACCGAGGAGGCCGCCCGACGCTTCGACGAGCACGGTCCGAACGAGATCGGCGGTGACGAGGGCACCCCGTGGTGGCAGACGCTTGTCGACCAGTTCCGCAACCCGCTGATCTACATCCTGATCATCGCCGCTGCGGTCACGTTCCTGCTCGGCGATTACGTCGACACCGGGGCGATCGTGGCCGTCCTGGTGCTCAACGCCACGATCGGGTTCCTGCAGGAACGCCGGGCAGAAGCCTCGGTCCAGGCCCTGATGTCTCTGGTGAGCCCGACCGCGGAGGTTCTCCGTGATGGTGAGGAGGTGGAGATCGAGTCCCATGAGGTCGTCCCCGGCGACATCGTGGTGTTGGGCTCCGGAGAACGGGTCCCGGCCGACCTACGGCTGCTGTCGACCACCGACCTGCAGCTCGACGAGTCGCTGCTGACCGGCGAGTCGATCCCGGTCGAGAAGCATCCGGAGCCGCTGGATGAGGATCTGCCTCTGGTCGAGCGCCGCAACATGGCCTACGACGGCTCCGCCATCGCCAGTGGCCGAGCGGTCGGGGTCGTGGTCGCGACCGGTGAGCGGACCGAACTCGGCCATATCGCCGAGGAGATGCGTGAGACCGAGGACATGCGCTCTCCCTTGCAGGAGCGGATGGACTCCTTCGCCCACATCATCGGCGTGGTCATCTTGGTGGCCGTCGTGATCACGGTGCTGCTCGGCCTCGCCCTCGGTGAGTCGTTCACCGACATGCTGTCGGTGGCAGCGGCGCTGGCGGTGGCGGCGATCCCGGAGGGCCTGCCGGTGGTGCTGACGGTGGCGCTCGCGCTGGGGGTGCGTCGCATGGCGGACCGCAACGCGATCATCCGTCGGCTCGCAGCCGTGGAGACCCTGGGGTCCACGACCTTGGTCGGGTCCGACAAGACCGGCACGCTCACCCAGAACCGGATGTCGGTCGAGCAGCTGTGGACCGCTGACGACCGGTTCGTCTTCGAGGACGAGGGGCTGCCGGGCGACCCCCGCGAGGCGGAGCAGCGTGACCCACCGGATGCGGACGCCGACGTACGGAGCCTGGCGATGCTCGCCGGTGTGCTCGCCAACGAGGGCAAGTACCAGGTGTCGGACGAGGGGGTGGAGACCGGTGGAGATCCCACCGAGACCGCCTTCCTCCTGACCGCTGGCCGTCACGGCTTCGATCCCAACGAGTGCCGCGAGACCTGGGAGGAGGTCGCCGGCATCCCCTTCGAGTCCGAGCGCCGGTACGCGGCGAGCTTCCGCCAGCGCGACGGTGACCACCTCGTGTTCGTCAAGGGGGCCCCGGAGACGCTGCTCGAGATGTGCGAACGCATCGCTCGTGTCGGCGAGAACGGCGAGGTCGAGACGAGCGACCTCGACCCCGAGCAGCTGCAGGAGCTCGCCGACGAGATGGCGACCCACGGGCTGCGCGTCCTGGCGACGGCCTACCAGCAGCTCGACGGTCCGCCTGAGGACCCCGACGATCCAGCGGAGCCGTCCGGTCTGACCTTGCTGGCGCTCCACGGGTTGCTCGATCCGCCCCGTGACGGCGTCAAGGAGGCGATCGATCGCTGCCAGAGCGCGGGGCAACGGGTGATCATGATCACCGGCGACCACGCCAACACCGCCCGTGCGATCGCCCACCAGCTCGGCATCGTGCAGGATGCCGACGCCGAGGTGCTCACCGGGCCCGATGTCGAGGAGTTGAACGACGAGGAGCTCCGGGAACGCGTGAGCGAGGTCGCGGTCTTCGCTCGTGTCGACCCGGACCACAAGCTGCGTATCGTCGAGGCCGCACGGGGGCCGCACGAGGTCGTGGCCGTCACCGGTGACGGTGTCAACGACGCTCCGGCTCTCAAGCATGCCGACATCGGGATCGCGATGGGCCAAGGCGGGACCGATGTGGCCCGTGAGGCCTCGGAGCTGGTGCTCGCCGACGACAACTTCGTGAGCATCGCCAGTGCGGTCGAGGAGGGGCGCATCACCTTCGACAACGTGCGGAAGGTGACGTTCTTCCTGGTCTCGACCGGCGTCGGGACCTTCATCGTGATCCCGATCTCCATGCTGTTCGGTTGGCCGCTCATCATGGTGCCGGCCCAGGTGCTGTGGGCGAACCTGATCACCAAGGGCCTGCAGGACCTGTCGCTGGCCTTCGAACCGGGGGAACCGGACGTCCTCGATCGGCCGCCACAGGGTCGGGAGGAACCGATCATCACCGGACCCTTGTGGGTCCGCACCGCGATAACGGGGACGTGGATCGGCGCTGGCGTGCTGGTCATGTTCGCCTGGGCGTTGGCCCAGGACTACACGCTCGCCCAGGAGCGGACCGTGGCGCTCACCACGCTCGTGCTGTTCCAGGCCTTCCACCTGTTCTCGAGCCGCTCGGAGCTGCGGTCAGTGTTCACGATGAACCCTCTGGAGAACCGGTTCCTGGCCTTCGCACAGGCCGGCGCGCTGCTGGTCCACATCGGTGCGTTGTACTGGGCGGGAACGCAGTTCGTGCTGCGCGTCGCGCCGGTCCCGCTCGAGGCCTGGTGGCGGATGGTCGCCATCAGCGTCACCGTGTTGGCGGTGGTGGAGCTCGAGAAGCTGATCCGTCGCCGCTTGGCGCGGAGGCAGCAGCCGGCCGAGGCAGCGGCTGCCACCGACTCCTGACCCCGGCCGGACCGGGGTCTGACGGGTCGGGCGTGGCCGTTCGGCCACACCGGCGACCGCAGCCCTCGCTGGCTTCTTTATGGTGGAAAGGGACGCGACGGAGGCTGCGCGCGTCCGGGCACGCCCTGATCACCGATCGAAGGAACCAGCATGATGCGTCGACTCGAGAAGAGCCACGACAAGGTCATCGGCTACTCCCTGTCGGGTGAGGTGACCGACGATGAGTACACCCAGCTCGCCAGCGAGTTGCGTGATGAGATCGCCAAGCACGACGCGATCCGCGTGCTGTTCCGCCTCTCCGATCTGAAGCTCTCGAGCTTCTTCACCGCGCTGGACGAGCGGCTCAGCTTCCTGCGGGAGAACCGCGATGACGTGGAGCGGGTCGCCGTCGTCACCGACGACACCGCGACCCAGCTGCTGTCGAAGGCAGCGCAAGCGGGGCCGGTGGAGTTGCAGACCTTCTCGTCCGACGATGAGTCCAAGGCCTGGGCCTGGCTCGAGTGAGCAACGGTTCGCCCCGCCTGCCCCGGGTGGGGCTGGTCACGGCCACCTGGTCAGCGCCCCGGTCAACGAGGTAACACCGAGACCGTCGGCCAGACGTGGGAGCGAGCACCGTGGGAAACCGCATCACCATCGGCTCGATCGCCGGCATCGAGGTGCGCATCCACCGGTCGTGGGTGCTCATCGCGCTGCTGATCGGGTGGAGCTTCTGGAACCGGTTCGTGCTCGTCGGCTACGCCCCGACCCCGGCGGTGGCCATGGCGGTCGTCGGCGCGACCCTGTTCTTCCTCTCGGTGCTGGTGCACGAGTTCGCCCACGCGCTCGAGGCACAGCACCGAGGGGTCGAGGTCAGTGGGATCACGCTGTTCCTCTTCGGCGGCGTCACCGAGATGTCCTCCGACATCCGCCGTCCCCGCGACGAGTTCGCCCTCACCGCCATCGGTCCCTTCTCGAGCCTCGTGCTCGCGGCGATCTTCGGCCTGGTGGCCTTCTACAGCGGGCTCGCAGGCCTCGAGCTGGTCGCCCAGGTCGCTGGGCTGCTGGGCTGGATCAACCTCGCCCTCGGCCTGTTCAACCTGCTCCCGGGTGCGCCACTGGACGGCGGCCGCATCCTGCGCGCGTTGGTGTGGTGGGTGACGGGCGACCGGCAGCGGGCGGTGAGGTTCGCGGCCCGGACCGGTCAGCTCCTGGCGGCGCTGATCATCAGCTTCGGGATCGTGCAGCTGCTGTTCGTCCCGGCCGCTGCGCTCGGCGGCGTCTGGCTCATCGTCATCGGGGGGTTCCTCGCCTTCGCAGCCCAGAGCGAGATCGCCCAGCTGGCCCTCGACGAGAAGCTCGGTGGACTCACCGTGGGCGAGCTCCTGCAGCGCGACGAGCTGATGACCCTGACGGCCGACACCGATGTCGCCACTGCCGTGGAGCAGCTGCGGGTGGGCCCTGAGAGCACCGTCGCGATCACCCGCGATGGCCGCGCCGTCGGCGTCCTGCTCATCGACCACGTGGCGAGGCTGCCCGCGGATCAGCGTGCTGGACGCCCGGTGACGGAGGTCATGCTGCCGGTCGAGGAGCTGCCCTCGGTCGATCGTGATGCGGAGATCACCGAGGCGCTGCGTGAGATGGCCGGCGCACGCCCCCTGGCGGTCACCTCACGAGAGGAGGGCCGCGAGCGCATCGATGGTGTGGTCGCGCCCGAGCAGCTCGAACGGGTCGTCAGGCGGACCCTGCAACTCGGTGAGCCGCAGGCCACAGCGACCTCCGTCGGCCGCCCGGATGCTCCCGGACACCTTCCGCGCGGGGGTGGCTGATGCGCAAGCTGCTGTTCGCCGTCGCGATCCTGCTGCTGGTCTGGGCTGCCGCGGTGGTTCCCCTCCCCCTGGCGGTGACGGAGCCCTCCCCAGCGATCGCGGTGCCCGAGGTCATCGAGTTGGACGACGGGCTGCCGAGCGAGTTGGCGGAGGAACTCCACCTCACGGTCGTACGGTTGGAGCCCGCGACCATCGCGAGCGCGGCCCAGGTGCTGGTCGTCGGCGATCGAGAGCTGACCCTCCTCCCGACCCTCGTGCCACCCGACGTGGACCCGGAGCAGCTCGAGGAGTTCCAGCGGGAGCTGTTCCGTGAGAGCATCCGCGCTGCGGTCGCCGTCGGACTGGATGCCGCGGGCCTGGAGGTCACGGTCGACGGTGACGGAGCACGGATCATCGCGACGCTGCCCGGGACCCCCGGTGCCGAGGCTTTCGAGGAGGGCGACGTCATCACCGCGGTCGATGACACCGAGGTGGCACTGGCCAGCGAACTGGTGGCGATCCTCGGTGACCGTGTCGCCGGGGACCAGGTCCAGATCACCGTGCTGCGCGAGGGTGAGGAGCTGACGCTCACCGTGGAGCTCGTCCCGCTCGAGACCGGGACGGACGTGGGCCAGATCGGCCTCGGCGTGCTGGTGGCCACCGTCGACCTGCGCATCGACGCTCCCGTGGAGGCACGGGCGGTCGGGGACCGGCGCATCGGGGGCCCGTCGGCCGGGCTGATGCTGGCCCTCGGCGCCTACGACGCCGCGACCGAGGACGCGCTCGGTGGCGGTCGCATCATCGCCGGCACCGGCACGATCGACCTCGCCGGCAACGTCGGCCCCGTCGACGGGGTCGCGGCCAAGGTGCGTGGGGCCCTGCTCGTCGACGCCGAGGTGTTCCTGGTCCCCGAGGTGTCGGTCGACGAGGCGGAGGGGGCAGCACCGCCGGAGCTCGAGGTCATCGGGGTCGCGACGCTGGAGGACGCCATCGACGCACTCTCCGACTGAGGGAGGTCCCAGGATGGAACTGCGCGAGCTGGTCAACGACCACCCTGCCCACATCGTGCTGCTCGTGGTCGACGGGTTGGGCGGCTACGCGGACGCCGAACGCGACAGCGAGCTCGAGTCGGCCAGGACGCCCAACCTCGACCAGTTGGCGTCCGAGTCGTCGTGTGGCCTGGCGCTGCCGGCCGGACCGGGGGTCACGGTGGGTTCGGGGCCTGGGCACCTGGCCCTGTTCGGCTACGACCCGCTGGAGTACGACCTCGGGCGTGGTCTGCTGTCCGCCATCGGGCTGGGCGTGGAGCTGCAGGCGGGCGACGTCGCGGCGCGGGGCAACCTCGCGTTCCTCGACGAGGAGGGACGGGTGAGCGACCGACGTGCCGGGCGGATCGACGACGACCGCGCACGGGCGATCGTCGAGCACCTCCAGGCCGACGTCACCCTCGACGACGTCGACGTCACGTTCCGGCACGTCTCCGAGCACCGCGTCCTCCTCGTCCTCCGTGGCGACGGACTGGACCCCCGCGTCCAGGACCTCGACCCCCAGCACGTGGGCGTGCCACCGCGTGAACCGACCGCCACCGCGCCCGAGGCCGAGCGGACCGCCGAGCTCCTGCGGCAGCTGGACGCAGCCATCCGGGACTCGCTGGTGCAGCAGGACGCCGACGTGGTGCTGTTCCGTGGCTTCGACACCCTCCACGAGCTGCCCAGCATGCAGGACCGGTTCGGTGTGCGCCCTGCCACCGTCGCGAACTACCCGATGTACCGGGGGGTGGCCCGCCTGGTGGGGATGGACGTGCTGCCCGTGGTGGCCTCGCTGGCCGAGCAGGTGGAGCTCATGTCGGCGCACTGGGGCGACTACGACTACCTGTTCGCCCACGAGAAGGCCGCGGACCGAGCCGGCCACGACGGGGATCGCGAGGCGAAGGTGGCAGCGATCGAGGCGGTCGACGAGGTGATCCCCGACCTGGTCGAGCTGGCACCCGACGTGCTGGCCATCACCGGCGACCACTCGGCTCCCACCCAGCTCCAGGCGCACTCCTGGCACCCCGTGCCGACGCTGATCTGGGGTGAGAAGGTCGGCCGCGACGACGTGCGCAGCTTCGGTGAACGTGCCTGTGCCACCGGCATCCTCGGCCATCTGCGGACCCAGGACCTGATGCCTCTGCTGCTCGCTTCCGCCGGGCGGCTCGAGAAGTACGGGGCATGAGCCCCGGCAGCCGCGCTCAGCCCGTCATGTCGACCCGGGGTCGCAGCTCCTCGACCTGCTGACGTGCGAAGAGCTCCGTCCCCGGTGTGAGCACCGACGCCGCCGCAGCGGCGACCCCCCACGCGCAGGCCTCGGCCGGAGCGTCTCCCTGTGCCAGGCGGAAGACGGTGGCACCGACGAGACTGTCGCCAGCGCCCGCGTCGCTCACGGCCTCCCTCGGCAGCGGTGGGGTCCGCAGTTCGACGTGTCCCTCGTCGGTGGAGCACAGCGCGCCCCGGTCACCGAGCGTCGTGATGGCCACCTCGGTCGCGCCGTCGGAGAGCAGGCGCTCGTTCGCCTCCCTCGCGTCGTCGAAGGTCTCGGCGGTCCGGCCGATGAGCGTGGCGACCTCGCGTCGGTTGGGCTTGGTGAGGTACAGGCCCCGACCGAGGGCGGCTTCGAGGGCCGGCCCGGAGGTGTCGAGGAGGACCCGCGCCCCCCGCTCGGTGGCTCGCCGTGCCGCCTCGCCGTAGAGGTCGACGGGTGGGCCATCGGGGAGGCTGCCGCTCAGCACGACGTACGACCCGGGTGTGAGGTCCGCGAGCAGCGCGGACAGACAGCGCTCTGCCTCGTCCTCGGACAGCCGGGGCCCGCTGGGTACGACGTGGTAGGTGCCATGGTTCTGCTCGACGACCAGGACGACCGCCTCCCTGGTCTCCTCACTGATGTCCACACTGGTGTGGTCGAGCCCCTCCTCGTCGAGCAGTCGGCCGAGGCGCCGACCGATCTCGCCCCCGCCGGTGTGGACGGCCAGGGCGGCGCCCCCCAGTTCGACGACCGCTCGCGCGACGTTGATGCCGCCACCCCCGCCGGTCACGCTGCGCGTGCGAGCGCGGCTCTTGCCGCCGTCCTGGAGGTCGTCGAGCTGCCAGGTGATATCCACCGTCGGGTTCAGGGTCAGGGTCCGGATCGATGACATGGAGGTGCCTCCTGTCAGAGGGCCGGTGGGGTGGCGCGCGGCAGGGAGGTCGCCCTCAGCCGCGTTCCGCCTCCTCATCGCTGAGCAGGCGCCGGGGGGAGGCGTCCTCTGCCTCGCGCTCCGCGTCGAGGACGTTGTCGCCCTGGGACTCCGGCAGCTCCTCCGGGTCCGGCAGCGTGCCCACCTCGCGGTCCATGGTCGGTTCCACCACCTCGTCGGGATCCACGTCTTCCGGCTCGAGGAGGTCGTCGCGTTCGGGTTGGTCGTCGCGCTCCACCTCGAAGCTGGTGCTGGGTTCGCGGCGCTCGTCGGGCTCTGTGGTCACGCTCTGTCTCCTCGGGTGGGGGAGGTCCTCGGCGGAGACGGATCGGCCTGGGGACGGCCCGCCATCCGGCTCCGTGTCCAGCAGTGTGGGGCACTGACGCTGGCTCCTGCAGGCCGTTCGACCACCCTTCCGGCCGGTGCTCCCCCTCCGGACGGACGTCCTGCGGGTACGGGGAGCTTGGCATCATGGAGCGAGTGAGCGGACAGGGGACGCCGAGGTGGGACGCATACGCATCGGTGTGAAGCTCCTATGGATGTCAAGCGGCCATGTGGGTGGTGTTGGTCTCGGTGAGCCAGGCGTGGATGCGGGTCTGGAGGTTGGGGTTGCGGGTGATGCCGCGCTCGATGCGTGAGAGGCGCTGAACGGTGATGTCGAAGGGCTCGGCTACGAGGCGCATGGGCAGTCCGGCTTGCTGGCGGAGGCGGCGCAGTTCGGCGCCGCGGGGCGCGAGTGGGAGTGGGCGGGTCAGGGCCCGGTGGACCTCCCGGGCGACGTAGCGTTTGAGGCAGCGGGTGATCTCCCGGTCGGAGAGGCCCTCGGCGGTGCGTCGTGCGACGTAGGCGCGGGTGCGCTCGTCGTAGAGGCGTCGGACCATCACGATCTGCCACAGGGCGTGGTTGGCGGAGCGGTCGCCGCCACGGTTGAGGCGGTGCCGGGTGGTCTTGCCCGAGGAGGCCCGGATGGGTGCGACGCCGCACAGGTGCGCGAACGCGGCCTCGGAGTGGATCCGTTCGGGGTTGTCGCCGACAGCGACCAGCAGCCGGGCTGCGGTGTGCACGCCGACTCCGACGAGGTCACGCAGCCCTGGGGCGGCCTGCTCGGTGAGCTCGTCGAGCTCGGCCTCGATCCGGGTGGCCTGCTCGTCGAGCAGGTGGATGCGGCGGGCCAGTTCGCGCAGCGCCTGGCGGGTCGCGCGGGCTGCTGTGTCGTCGCCGTCACGGTCGCGCCACCGCCGGGCACGCTCGATGCGCTGCTGTGGCGGCTGCTGCTGCAGATCAGCGCGGATGTCGGCGGGTGCGGATACCACGAGTGCCTGGAACCGGTTGGTTGCTGCGGTGCGGTCTCTGACCGCGGAGCGGTAGACGATCTGGAGCACCCGGATCGCCTCGATGATCCCGTCACGGGACTTCGGGGTGCCCTTCGCACGGCCGGAGAGCACGGCGCGTGCGGCGGCCTCGGCATCGACCGGGTCGGACTTGCCTTGCAGCCGTCGGGCCGCCCGATCAGGCCGGTCCACCTCGACCAGGCGTACGCCCTCGGCCGCGAGGAACCGTGCCAGCCCCGCACCGTAGGTGCCGGTGCCCTCGATGCCGACGGCATCGAGCAGCCCGAAGCTCAGCAGCCAGGCCAGCAGCTGCACGTAGCCGGCAGGGGTCGTCTCGAACTCTGCGGTGCCCAGCAGCCGGTGGCTGGTCGTGCACACCGCCGCTGCGACGTGGACGTCGGCATGGGTGTCCACCCCGCCCGTGACGTGGACGGGCGGGTCTGTCATCCTGTTCATGTGGTCTCCGGTGGTCGCATCATCGGAGGCACCGGACCAGGCGGGGACAAGACTGCCAGGTGTCTGCTGCAACAGGCTCCTATGAGGTCACGTCGCCAGGTTCGGCACCGGTACCGGTGGCTCCGCCGTGGGGGCCGACACTTCACACGCAGGACAGCTTCACAGCGTCGGTCAGGCTGTGAGTCAGGCCCTCGAGCGGAGCCACCGGACCGGAGTCTCCACCACTCAAACGGTGGCAGTGACATCGTGGCAGTCGG
>SL_3KL_010_SEDDRAFT_10002939_pt1 | contig 15513 bp, 11 predicted proteins | sample SodLakKL_010_SED_2_FD_10381 | JGI IMG/M metagenome (IMG submission 10381) | reverse complement strand
CTTCACTGATTCTTTCTTCTCTACCCGCAATTCCGGGAGTCTCGGTAAGCTTCTTTAACAGTTCCATCATTATTCCTCCTTGAGCAAGAGTTTAATATTGATTGACACAGAGGTACAAAAATCTAGCTTATGTCTTTATTTATCATTTAAAAGCCCCGGGTTTGGCCCTGCCAGGGGGGATCTTTTCCTGTCCTGTATTCTTCCACTCCGGGACCGCCCAGGTTGTTTAGGCGCCGCATACCATATAAATAACTGAGGACCAGGACGGCAATAATGACCGGCCAGCCCAGCAGGGCATTGGCCCAGGCCAGCCTGGCCGGATCTCCACTTTGAAAAAGGACAACCTGGATGATCAAACGCATCATAATTAATGCTGTCCAGAACCAGGTTACTTCCCGGTAGGCCGGTTTTATGTCTTTACGCCAGAACCAATCAAGGGGCCACCCCCTCATCAAATGACTGGCCCAGGCAGCAAGGGGTTTGTCGATAAGAATACTGGCCAGGGCCAGTAATAAGAGTAAAGCACTGCTGATTATAGCCGGAATGAAATAGCCGGCAGCACTACGTGTGAAGTAAGCTAAGCCTGAGGCCAGGCCAACACCCAATAAACCACCCAGGGCGTATAAAAAGTTGTGTTTGCGTATAAGCCGGACGGCCCCTAAAAGAACGGCCAGTCCAAGGGCTGCTATGATCGAAATATCCAGCCCGAATGCTGCATTGATGATCACAAAAACCAGGGGCGGCAGCAAGGCATCAAATGTCTTGCCCGACACAACGGATTTCAATTCCTCCATTATTTCTCTACTCTTTGCTTCCAACCATGTGATCCTTTCAGTTTAAAGATATACCGGCCTGATTTACCCTTCTCTGCCGAGAAACTCTGCTTTACGAGCTCCCAGGAAAAAAGTGGGCCAGTCTCCCTTGCTTTGATACAGGTTGAATACAATGTAAACAGAAGCAGTTAAAAAACCAAAAACCATCATCATGACAATCCAAATGGCTGCCAGGGGTTTATTCATTTCTCGAAAGGCAATCCAGATCGAAAAAAGAATGAAACCCACATAGAGGTCAACAATAGAAACAATGCCCCAGGGGTTGGCCAGTAATTCAGCGCCATCTCTGCTGAAATCCCCAATAATAAAACCATACATAAGCACAGCAACCATTGCCAGCAGTCCAAACCAGGCAATTAGCTTGGTAATTTTCAATAGATCACGCTCCTTATCTAATAATATTATCTGGCGTTTCATTATAGCATGCCTAGATAATATCAAAGCAGTTAGCTGTACGTCAAAACTGGCCTATTTTTATTGGTTTTATCTATTGCAAACCGGAATCCGTCTTTTAGCGGTTTGGTGAATATGATGACAGTCGATAAACAATTATCATAGACGATCCCACAAGCAAATCCAGCAGATCCAGCCGGTCCTTGATTTTATTATAATTTATGGTAGTATATAGAAAATACTAAGGATTTCTATAAAAAGTGGAAAAATGGAATAATTCTTGTCCAGAATTTCCCCAAATGAGAGCTAGTAGGTTTATAAACGGTCAGATAGTAACTGGATTGAAAGAGTTTCCTTCCTTATTGTTTTGATTTTGTGGTTTTCTGGTTCGGCTGGTATTAATCCTGTGATAAACCTGGTTCCGGGTTAAGAAAGGACAGTGTTCTATGAAAAAGATGGCGAGGATTATTGGCACAGTTTGTCTGATAGTGCTCTGCTTTTCGATAGCTGCAGGCGGAGAATGCCAGGTTTTAACCCGGGAAGAATTTGAAGAATGGCCTTATTTGCCTGATTACACTATTTTAAATCCTTTTCCTTTTAAAGGGGCAAACTGCACCTGGTATGCTCACGGCAGGATGATGCAGCTGGGGTACTGCAAAATAGCTTTAGATACTATGTGGTTTAATGCTGCAAACTGGGCTGAAGCAGCTGCCAATGGAGCTGTAGTGAAAGATAATCCGGAAGCTGCCTCGATTGCTTTTTGGGATAGCGATGCCTATTTTGGCAGCAGATTAGGCCATGTCGGGGTGGTTGAAGCTGTTAAGGAAGATGGTTCAATCCTGGTTTCCGATTCAAGCAGCAGTGGAAATGCTTACAACACCTATATAATTAATCCCGGTGACAGCAAGTGGCCCACTGCTTTTATTATTGTTCCTGAAGGAAATAAGCGATCAAACCGCTTTTCTCCTGGTGAAATTGTTAAGACAACTGCCTACAGCTTGAATTTTCGTCTTGAAGGAGTTAACAAGCGTCCTGTACAATTACCGAAATACACTATTGTTGAGGTTAAAGAACATGTTAGTAATGGAATTTATGCACCGCGCCCCGGAAGCAGGACTGAATACCACTACTGGTGGTATGCAGAAGTGGTTCGGAATGGTGATGTTGAACGGGGTTGGCTGGCAGAAACCTACCTGGAAGCGGTAACTACTAATGATCCGACTAACGATCCAGGTGACGATCCTGATCCCGACTCCGAACCGGATCAAGCTCCTGATCCGGACTCCGATAAAGAGCCGGATAATAAACCTGCTCCTGAACCGGAATCCGAGCCTGAGCCGGAATCCGAGCCGGAACCGGAACCTGAAGCTGAACCGGAACCGGAACCCGAGCCCGAGAAAGAAGCAGATCCCGCCCCAAATCCTGACTTGGAACCTGACAAGAATAGATCAACTAATTTTATGCCCGGTGATATCAATGATGACAGCCGTATTGATGTTCAGGATGTATCAATGGTTATGCAGGGAGTTTTAAACACAAGAGTGTTAAACGAGAATCAGTTAAAGGCTGCTGATGTAAATGGTGACGGCAAGGTCGATATTCGGGACGTAGCGCTAATAATGCAGTATGCCCTCGGTCTGATTCACTCTTTTGATCTCTAGAATTCAAGTTCATATCATAATGAACGTAAGCACTAAATAAACTATTGTTCAGGCCCATTATTCTATTTTTTGGTATCGATATATTTATGGGTGGATCAACTGATATCTTGCCGGCCGGGAGGAATTGCTTGTGAAATTGCTGAGGTTTGCTTATGAACAAAAAACCAGTTATGGAATGATTAAAAATGGTATGGTAGAGGAAATTAATGGTTCTCTGGGCAACGTTATCGATAAAGACTATACCTTTTCTGGTAATACTTATCCTTTAGAAAAGATAAAGCTGCTTCCTTCATCATATCCCAGTAAAGTTTTATGCCTGGGTTTAAACTACCGCAGCCATGCTGAAGAATTAGGTTTGCCTGCACCGCTGCAGCCAATCATTTTTATGAAACCTTCTACTGCGGTAATCGGTCATAAAGAATCTATACTTTACCCGCCACAGAGCAAACGAGTTGACTATGAAGCTGAGCTGGCAGTTATTATCGGGAAAAAATGTTATCGTGTTGATCGGGCTCAAGCCCTGGACTATGTTGTTGGCTACTCATGTGCCAATGATATTACCGCAAGGGATTTACAGCCAAAAGATGGCCAGTGGACTTATTCAAAGAGTTTTGATACCTTTGCTCCCCTGGGTCCATGGATAGAAACAGGCCTAGATAATCCGGAGAGCCTGCAAGTTTCTGGATATTTAAACGGTAAATTAGTTCAAGATGGTTTTACTGCCGACCATGTTTTTACCGTTGACTATTTAATTCACTACATATCTCACTGTATGACTTTATTGCCCGGAGATGTCATAATGACCGGAACACCATCCGGCATTGGTCCCATGGAGAAAGGGGATGTTTTTAAAGTAAGCATATCCGGGATAGGTGAACTGGAAAACGACCTTAAAAGTTTGTAAATTGTTGCTGTTTATCAGCCTGCACACCTACAATCGGCCAGGTTGGGTTGATGAACTTGAATCCCGCTGTTGATCAGAGGCTTAACCCAATCTATTCATGGCCAGTTCCTGGAAATCTGCGATGTCTTTTTTGATTACTGCCAGGGAATTGTTCCAGAATTCGGGTGAATCAAGCTTTATGCCAATCATTTCGGCAACTTGATCAACCTCGTTTTTGCCAGTGGTTTTAAGCAGCTTGATATAATCTGCTGAAAAGCCTCTGCCTTGTTCCAAGTAAAGCGCATAAACTCCCAGCCCAAATAGTAGACCGAAAGCGTAGGGAAAGTTGTAATAGTTATTCTCGGCCAGGTAATAATGGGGTTTATTCAACCAGGCATAAGGATGCAAATAATTGTGGTTTAATGCTTCGCCATAAGCTTCCTGCTGGGCGCTGATCATCATATCTTTTAATTCACCAACGCTTAAAGAGGCCTGTTTTCTTTTTGCAAAAAGATTGTTTTCAAAAATAAAGCGGCTGTATATATCTACGATTACCTGCCCGGCCTGGCTGATCTTGTTTTCCAGAATGGCAAAGGCCTGTTCGGGATCGGCCTCTTTCCTTGCGGCATTGGTTACTATAGTTTCACTGAAGATGGATGCTGTCTCAGCCAGGGGCATTGGATAACTGGCATTGATAATACTCTCTTCAGTCAAACAGTGCCCGTGATAGGCATGACCCAGCTCATGGGCTAAAGTGGTCATATCATTAAAGCTGCCGGTAAAATTACATAAGATCCTACTTTCTCCAATGGGGTGAATGTTAAAACAAAAGGCTCCACCTCTCTTGCCATCACGGGGCTCACTATCTATCCAGTTTTCGGAGAAGGCTTGCTGGTATAGTTCGGCCATTTCCGGGCTAAAGCTGCTAATGTTGTTTATAATGAAGTCCCGGGCTTCTTCCAGGGTGAACTCCATTTCCACATCTCCCATGGGAGCGAATATGTCATAAAAGGGCAGGGCATCTCCCTGGTTCAACAACCGGGCTTTGGTTTTATAATACTGCCTGAAATTGGGCATGAAATCACGCATTGCCCCCAGCATGGTCTCCAGTGTTTTTTGCGACATCCTGGATTTAAGCAATGTTTCCTCCAGGGGGTTTTCATAACCACGCTTACCGGCCAGGGTGATTACTTCTCCTTTTATCCCATTCAATGAAGCAGCAACCGGTTCCTCAATCCTCTCATAAGCTTTTAATTCTGCTTCATAACCATTTCTGCGGATTTGAGGACTGCTTTTAAAAGCCAGGTTTCTGACCTCGGGTAGAGGTAGTTTTTTTACCTCTCCTTCCAAGCTGACATCCACCATGAGGGTGGAGGTTAACTTTTGTTGAAGCCTGGTCCAGGCCGAAGAACCGGTTCTTTTAAGATCAGCAATAACAGTTTCTTCTTTTTCAGAAAGCAGGTAATGGCTGTTGTTAACCAGTTCTCTTAAAAAAAACCGGTGTTCCTGCAGTAATGGAGAGCTGTTAACCAGGCTTTCCAAATCAACTATTTCACCGAGCCATTTTTGGAATCTGACTCTTGGACCGGTTAACCGGGCAGCTTCCCTTTCCAAGTCCTCAATTGTCTTCAAACCCTCTACATTACGGGCATCGACACTGACTGTCAGGTGGGAGAAGGCGATCATTTTTCTATAGACTTGATAAAAATCAATTAACCTTTTTATAAATATTTCTGCCGTCTCGGTATCGCTGTCTGAAATGGAAGGCTCCCATTTTTCCAGTGATTCCAGAAGGCGGGAGGTTTTCTCCCGGTCTTGCTTAAAATTATCGTCTTTAAAATCCCGGTAAAGTTTAACAAGATCCCAGTGCTTGTTCATTTAAAACAGCTTCCTTTCAAAAATATGATCATAATGGTCAGAATTAGGTTATTTAAGCTCATTTTTCAATAATTCCAGGGCCCGGTTTAATTTATTGTCCTGTTCCTTCTTACGATTTTCTATTTCGTCATGTAGCTGTCTAACCACCAGTTCACTCATTTCACCGGTGATGCTTATTCCCCTGTCTCTTTGAAACTCTTTAAGGGCCTCCCTGGTAGCCAGGTCAAAATATCCGGATATTTCTTCTGCAAAGTAGCTAAATTCTGACAGGATTTTTTGCAGGGTTTCTACTTCTTTTCCCTCATCTCCTTCAACCAGGTTTACACTGATTGGTTCCATGGCCAGTTCAGCCACGTAAGGGGGTTCTACCTTAATATCAGGGGTCAGGCCCTTTTCATGTATTGTTCTTCCATCAGGGGTCTGATACTGGGCCACAGTAAAACGAAGAGCACCTTCATTGCTTAGCCCCCTGATATTTTGCACCGAGGCCTTACCGAACGTTTGGGTTCCAATTAAAGTTGCGGTATTTGTGTCCTGAAGGGCACCGGCCAACACCTCGGAAGCGCTGCTGCTTGCCTTGTTAACCAAAACCACCATTGGCATTTGCAATCCTTTGCTGCGAGATTCGTGAGTTTCAATCCTGTTTTCACCATAAACAACATGAGTGATTGGTCCTTCAGGGACCAGCATATCGGCAATTAAAATTGCTGAATCTAACGATCCACCCGGATTATTTCTCAAGTCGACAACCAATCCCGCCATGCCTTCTTGCTTTAATTTTTCAAGAGCTTTTTGAAATTCCTGGGGAGAAGTAGTGGAAAAATTGGTTAACTTGATGTATCCCAGGTTATGATCAAACATTTGATGCTTTACGGTGGTCAGTTCAATTTTTTCCCTGGTAATATTGAATTCAATGATTCCATCTACACCCGGGCGTTCCACTTCAATTTTCAAGTCGGTTCCCGGCTCGCCCCGCATTAAATTGATTGCCTTGGTCAGGCCTTCTCCAACCAGGTTTTTTCCGTCCACTGCTATGATGCGATCGCCCGTGCTGAGCCCGGCTCTTTCACCGGGAGTTCCGGAAATAGGTGACACCACGGTAACATAATCATCTTCATAAAATACTTCAATACCTACTCCACCATATGTGCCTTCAGTTTGAATCCTTAAGTTTTCATACTCTTCAGGATCCAGGTAACTGGCTTGCGGGTCATCCAACTCTTTCAGCATGCCCCTGAAAGCTCCATCAAGAAGTTTTTTCCGATCAATATCATCCAAGTGATCAGCTTCCAGGATTCCCACAATTTCCTGAAAAAGTTGGAAATCTTCGTCAAGCTCAGGAATTACGCCTTCCTGTGGAGTTTCTACGTCCATGGCCCTGGTTCCCAAAAAGGTCAGAATATTAGTGGCCAGTACAACCAGGATTACCAGTAGTAATGTTTTTCTACCCATGCCTATCCCTCATTTCAACTTTTAAATCATTTTCCTAATAAATCAGCAAGCTTAATAAGCTTGCCGGATTATTTTATCTGCTAACAATCAGTTTCTATCTTTCTATTATTATCAGCATGTAAATACTATCAATAATATTAAAAGTGATCAACACCGTGCGATCACTCCTTTAGTTTTTTCGAAGGGAATCGGCTCACTCACGACGAACTCTTACCGGTGGGATGAGAAATGAGCTGATTAAAGTATAAAATTTCATCCTCTGCACACTTTTTGAAGTGGTTTATCGACTCAGCTATTATAATATGTAAATAGGGCAAATATAACTTTTCTCCCTAAATCATTACCTGCTGATCGGGAAGGGATTATGATGAATGCAGAACTGGTTGAAAGGCTTTGAGACCCTGCTGCCAGCTGCTGACTGATAAACTCTTTAACACATAATCGTGTTTATAAAGGAATAGATATGAGCAAACATCTGGTTATTGTTGAATCTCCGGCCAAGGTGAAAACAATTAAAAAATTTTTAGGCAGTAACTATACGGTTAAAGCCTCGTTGGGTCATGTCCGCGACCTGGTTAAAAGCAAACTCGGTGTTGATGTGGAAAATGATTTCCAGCCGCAGTACGTTAATATCCGCGAAAAATCCAGGGTGATAAATGAACTTAAAAAAGAAGCGGAAAAGTGTGACAATGTTATCCTTGCCCTTGATCCCGACCGGGAAGGTGAGGCAATTGCCTGGCATCTGCGCGAATTGCTGAAAAAAAAGGATAGAAAAGATGAATACTTCACCCGGGTAACCTATAACCAGATAACCAAACCGGCGATCATCAAAGCATTTAACGATCCCGGTTGCCTGGATATGAACAAGGTAAATGCCCAGCAGGCGCGCCGCATCCTTGACCGCCTGGTCGGTTACCAGGTCAGTCCCATTTTATGGCGGAGAATCCGCGGGGGTTCCAGCGCCGGCAGGGTCCAGACTGCAGCACTGCGCCTGGTTTGTGAAAGAGAAAAAGAAATAATGGCCTTCATTCCAGAAAGCTACCGGGTTTTCGGGGCCCGGGTTGCTAAACAGACAGAACCTAAGGATCCTTTTGAAATCCGCCTGGTCAAGGTCGACGGTAAAAAGGGAGAAATCTATGATCCGGGGTTAGCCGCTGATCTGCTCAGTGATCTTGAAAAATGCAGGCTTACCGTGGATTCAATTCAGACCAGGGAAGTTAAAAAGCAGCCCGCACCTCCTTTTATTACTTCCACCCTGCAGCAGGCGGCTTCTAATGCTTTCGGTTTTCAACCCAGGCAAACAATGTCTATTGCTCAAAAACTATATGAAGGTGTTGAACTGGATTCGGCAGAAGGAGCCACGGGCCTGATTACTTACATGCGGACCGATTCTGTTTCTTTGGCAAAAGAAGCAGTTGACGAAATGCGTACCCTTATCAAGGATATTTATGGCCGGCAATACCTTCCTGATAAGCCTGTTTATTACCGCAGCCGCGGTGCAGCCCAGGAAGCGCATGAAGCGATCAGGCCTACTTCTGCTGCCCGCAAACCTGAATCGCTGCGTGGGGTTTTGAGTGATAAAGAATTGAAACTATACAGCCTGATCTGGAAGCGGACTGTATCCTGCCAGATGGCTCCGGCCCGCATCGAACAGACGGTTGCCAGGATTGAAACTGACAGTACTGCCCACAAATATGTTTTTCATGGCAATGCTTCAAAGATCACCTTCCCCGGATACATGGCAGTCTGGGGGCGGGGGGCCGGCGAAGAAGAAGAAGATGAAAGCGAGTCTTACTTGCCGCCTCTCGATGAAGGTGAAAGCCTTGATGTGCTGGAATGGTTGTCTGAAGAAAAACAGACCCAACCCCCGAAACGCTACAGCGAAGCGGGCTTGATTAAGGCCCTTGAAGAAAAAGGGATAGGACGCCCTTCAACCTATGCCACTATAATCACCACCCTGTATAACCGAGAATATGTTGAACGTGATAAACGTATTTTACGACCTACCAGTACCGGCATGGAGGTAAATGATTTTCTCATTGAACGCCTGCCTGCTCTTTTTGAGGTCGGGTTTACCGCCCGGATGGAAGAAGAGCTTGATGATATAGAAGAGGGAAAACTGCCCTGGACAGAAATGATCAGCAGTTTTTACATCCGGCTGGAAGAGTGGATCAAGCAAGCAAAAACCGTGCATGTCGACAGCAGTAAACTGAATAACCTGCTTGAGTTGGCTTCTGAAATTAAGTATTATAATCCACCGGTCAAAAGCGGACGAAAAACCTATTGCGATGAAACTTTTATCCGCGAAATAAGTGAGGCGCTGGGTAAAAACGAGGAAGTCACTGAGCGTCAGGCAAACCATTTGCGCAGAGTGATAGCCCGTTATCACAAGCAAATACCATCGCTTACTGCAGAGAAAGCAGCGGAAATGAGCTTAACCGAGCTGATCGACAAGGAAATAAAAGCCAGTCAGCCACCCGATCAAACAACCCGGCTTAAACTGGCGATGCTTGAAAACGTGGCATTTGAACCACCCCGCAAAGTGGGTAAAAAAACTTATGACAATGCAGAATTTACCCGGAGTTTACGCGAACAGGTGGAGAGGGGAAGAAGGTTAAGTGAAAACCAGGTCCGATCCTTAGACAACCTGGTGATCCGGTATGCTGCCCAGATTGATCACTTTGATAAACGTGCCCTGGAGGCCGGTCTTTCCATAGAGATTGAAGAGGATCATGAAAGCGGTCCGCTAATTGAACTGCTAAAGCAGGTGAAAAACTTCAGGGAACCGACAGTACGCGGCAAGAAAACTTTTGACGATGCAAGCTTTGCTGATTCTCTGCGCAAACAGTATGAGGCACGTAAGTCGCTGACTTTGAAACAGCGTTCTGCTTTAAAAAAGCTGATTACCAAATATCATGAACAGATCCCGGGCTATGAGGAGATAAAAGAGCCCCTGGGTTTGTCAGCCTCCGGAGTAAAGCGTAAGGTCAGACGGAAAAAGAAAGCGCGAAAAGAGTAAGGTGATTTGGACAATACAGTTGTTAATAGACCGGAATTGGTGGAATGCTGTCTATGTTTTCTATGACTTAAGATAATTTTGAAGGTGCAATGAAAAACAGTTCAACAGGAGGAATTAGCATGTGGTATCAAAAAGGAGAAAAGGGGAGGACCCTGATTGGCAGGGTTCCTTTTAAAAGAGATTTGCTTGAAAGCGTGCAGGAATTTGCTGCCAAGCAAAAGATTAAGTGTGCCAGGGTGGAAATAATCGGTGCTGTAGAAAAAGCTGTAATTAGCTATTACAACCAGGACAAAAGGGTTTATGAGGATCGGGAATTTAATGAGCACCTGGAAATTGTAAGCTGCCTGGGAAATTTGAGCCTGAGAGATTCTAAACCGGCAGTTCACCTGCATATAACCCTTGGCGACAGTGAAGGACAATTAAAGGGTGGTCATTTGCAAAAAGGGACAATTGTTTTTGCCGGTGAGTTTGTGATTGAAGAGATTCTGGGTCCCGAACTGCACCGCGGACATGATCCGGATACTGATCTGCCGTTATGGCAAAAAAACAAGTCGACACCTGGCCGGCTCTAATTGTATTAATTTATACTAACCTCCCGCTACCGGTGGAAAGAGGCTGACGACAGCACCATCTTTTAAAGGTGTCTCTGTTCCCTGCAGCTGTTTGATATTATGTCCGTTGACAAGCACTGTCATGTCCCTTAATTCTTTGCCGTCCATGAGGGTTAAATATCCTGCATTGGTATAAAGTTTATCCGGCAGGGCATAGTTTGTTTTTAGGATCTGCAGCAATCCCTGTATGTTTAGTCCCTCGGTCAGATCCAGGTATATTTCTTTTTTCCCCAGAGCTTCTTGCAGAAACAGGTAGGGTTTTACCACGATTTTCAAATAGGTGCAGCCTCCTTGCGATAAGAACAAGGGCATTGTGTAGTTGATAAACTGTATTAGTTAACATTCTTTTAACCTGGTGCCGAATAAAAAGAGCTTGCTTATAATCTGGTGTTAATTCAATTTTCTTTTGAAGACTTCTTTATTTCTTCCTCACGAAGCTGTTTTTTGAAAATCTTTTCGGTCACCGTAAACGGCATGCTGCTTCGGAATTCTACCTGGCGGGGCACAGCGTAAGAAGCGCATTTGTCACGGCAAAACTCGATGATTTCCTCAGCACTAATTTTATCGCGATATTCTTCTTTGAGGACAATAAAAGCCTTGATTCTTTCACTGCCTTCCCTCTCCGGGTCCGGAATACCAATCGCTGCCGCCATTGCCACGGCGGGATGCTGGTACAGGATGTCATCAATTGTGCCGGTATAGACTTTGTAACCGGAAACGTTGGCCATATCCTTGATCCGGTCGACGATGTAAAAGTAGCCATCATCATCCATACTGGCTATGTCACCGGTTGGCAGCCAGCCGTCGACCAGGCCAGCTCCATCTTCAGGCCAGTAGCCTTTCATTACCTGCGGTCCTTTGATATACATGTGGCCGGGCTCGCCGGATGGAGACTCTTTACCATTGTCTTCATTAATCAACTTAATGTCTGTATCCGGTAAAGGCAGGCCGATGCTGTATTTCTGCCTGGCGGCAAAGCCGGTGACCTTGGAAAAGCCGGTCAGGTCCAGGTGGGTCAGGGGGCTTGTTTCGGTGAGGCCGTAGCCTTCCGATATCGGCATTTTAATTTTTTCAGCTATTCTTTCCCTGACTTCCACCGGCAGATGGGAAGCTCCCGATACAATCTGGATAGGCAAACGCGGCAGATCTTTTTCCTGCATTTTCATCAACTGGGTTGGAACCAGGGCAGTCATAAAGGGCCGGTTTTCAACCAGCACTTTAACGATAGAGTCAATATCGCGCGGATCCTGGATCAGGATCAGGCGCAGGCCCCAGTAAATGCCAAAAAGCGCTGCTGAGTCGCCGTAGGAGTGAAAAAGAGGGACCCCTATACAGATGGAAGCTTTACCGCGTATCGATTTTTCCAGTGGACCCATGGACCAGGCCATTGCCTGCTGAATATTGGCATAGCGGTTAAAGTGAGTGAGCATAACCCCTTTGGGCACTCCCGTAGCACCCCCGGTAAAGGCCAGGTAGGCCAGATCTTCTTTCGGGTTTATATCGACTGCCGGGGGCCTGGCTTCATGTTGGTCAATCAGTTCTTTAAACAGTTTGGTTCCTTCGGGGACTGTTTGCTGCTCCGGCTCGTGCCCGGTATAGTCAGAAAGGGCAGTAACAATGATCTCTTTCAGTTTTGTTTTCTGCCTGACTGCTTTTAATTTATCGGCCTGTTCTTCCAGGCAGATAACTATTTCTGCTCCTGATTCACCAATTTCGTATTCCAGCTCCCTTTCTTTATGCAAGATGCTGCAGGGCACATGAACGGCGCCTGTTTTAAGAATAGCAAAATTGGCAATGATGTACTGGGGGCAGGTTGGTAGAATGGTAGCCACCTTGTCATCTTTTTTTACTCCCATACCGGACAGGGCGCAGGCCAGTTTATCGGCATATTCTTTCAGTTCCCTGTAGGTTATACGCCGGCCCAAATAATCAATGGCCGTGGATCGCGGATGGTTTTCTGCCGACTGATCGAGAATAGAAAACAATGGCAGTTCCGGGTATGGCTCCAGGCTGTGGGCCAGTTTATAGGGACCGAGGCGGTAGCTTTTTAGCCAGGGCTTTTCTTTTAAGCCAGTCACTGGTAAAACCTCCTTTTTTAACTCCAGAGCTCGGGTATAACTTCATCCAGTCCAAGGTCACGCAGTTTTTCAGCTGTCGGTTTCCCGGTTTGCTGATCCCAGCCGCGCAGCTGGTAATAGCGGTCAAGCAAAAGGGAGAGTTCATTAACATGACCTTCGGCGGGACCATCGGGCAGGGGTTCCTCCAGCAGTCTTTTTGGCAAAGTATCATCTTTTGCCGATAAACCTTCCCGGTTGTTGAAGGCGCGGGCCAGGTTGTAGACTCTTTCCCCGGCCTGTTTATATTCAGCGACGCTTAAATCCCAGCCGGTGGCCAGGTTGACCAGTTTAACCCAATCTTCGGCGTTAAGGCAGAGACCCATAAACTTGCAGGCACCGACACAGTCAAAAGTAGTAAGCATATCTTCAAGGTCAACTGCTATTTTTACTTCATCGGGATCGGCAGTAAAAGGATCTTTGATTTCACTGTCCTCGACGACCAGGAAAGGGGCATCGACAAAAGTGGGACCCTGGATATAAGCGGTGATGTGATCGCCTCCGCGGTTGGCGGTGGCATAGGTTAACCCGGTCATCTGGACGGCCCGGCTGTCGTATGCCGGAAGCTCAAGACCCTTGACCTGCATGGCAAAGCTTTCACTGTCCTGCCCCAATTTTTCCGCCATCCGCATTGTTCCCTCGGCTAAAAAGTCACCGAAGCCTTCGCGGCGGGCAATCAGGTGGACCAGGTCGACAATTATATCCGGGTCGCCAAAGTTGACAGCTATCCCTCCGGTATCTTCATCGGTCAGGATTCCTTTTTCATAGCATTCCATGGCAAAAGCAATGGTGCTTCCGGCCGATATAGTATCAATCCCGTAATCATTGCAGAGATAACCGGCCATGGTTATGGCTTCCAGATCGTTAATCAGACACATACCGCCGAAGGTGCCTATCGTTTCATATTCCGGACCTTCACCTTTATGCCCGGCATGTTTACCCTCCCTGATCTCGGTTCCTCTTCCACATTCAATCGGGCAGGCAAAGCAGGTTACGTTTTTGGTCAGCACTTTATCAGATATCGCCGGTCCGTTTATATCATCGGACTGCTCGAATACACCTGTCTGCCAGTTTCTGGTAGGAAATCCACCGCGTATATTGACCAGATCGAGAACTACCGTGGTTCCGAAAGCCTGCAGCGACATCTTAAACATAGCATTATCCATTAACTCATACTGATTTTTGGAATGGGCTTTAAATTCTTCCGGTTTGCTGACCGGAACAGCAATGCTGCCCCGGGCGGCGATAGCTTTTAAGTTTTTTGATCCCATCACTGCACCAAGGCCGCAGCGCCCGGCAGAGCGGCCCAGGTCATTCATGATTGCTGCATACTTAACCAGGTTTTCACCGGCCGGGCCGATACAGGCAACATTAAACTTTTCCCCTGTTTCTTCTTTAATCAGCTCCGTGGTTTCCTGCACATTTTTTCCCCACAGATGGGCAGCATCTTTTAACTCAGCTTTGTTATCCGTAACACTGAGGTAGACCGGTTTTGGGGATGCTCCTTCGAAAATAATCCCATCATAGCCGCACTTTTTAAAATCGACCCCCCACCTGCCCCCTGAATTGGACTGACCCCAGATACCGGTCTGGGGTGATTTAGCTACCACGCTAAACCGGCCGGTGCTTGGTGCCACCAGTCCGGTAACACTACCGGTCATGAAGATCAGCCTGTTTTCAGGTCCTAAAGGATCTGTGTCTTTGGGTACTTCGTCCCATAAATATTTAGTAGCCAATCCTGCCCCGCCCAGATATTTGCGATGCATGCTTTCAGGAATTTTTTCTTCAACGATTGTGCCTTGACTCAAATCTATCCTCAATAATTTACCATGGCAGCCGGACAATCAGAACACCTCCTGTTGATATTTGCGATATTATGATTGAAAATCCTGCAGCTATTTTATCCGAATGGCAGAAATGCCGGTTTTGGGTAATTTAAGCACTTCGCAGGAAACAAAATAAAAAGGGCAATAAGTTTATCAAGTATCCATTACCGGATCGATTTATTCTTAATATACAGTGCCCATTGGGAAAAGACAACCTTTTCCCGGGAAATAATCAGCAAGATATAAGGATTAACCGACGGATTACTTACTTTCGCATTACTCTCAAAAGAGTTATAATTTAATTAACATCTGCCTGTTTATAAAGTTATAACAATCTCGTGGGAGGAGTACTGACATGACTTACACTTATGGAACTGAAGAATGGGAGAAAGCCTACCAGGATATGGTTAAAGAGCGGCTGTCCAGGGCGGAAAAACCATTTATTATGGGGACACCGGAATGGGTGGCTGCATTTGAAAAGCTGATCCAGGAAGATGAAAATTACAAGGAGGTAGCCAAAACCTGGGAGGGAACGGTTGTCATCCATATTCTTGCCAACCCGGAAATCGGTTTGAGTGATGATATCTTTATGCTGATGGACCTGTGGCACGGTGACTGTCGATCTGTCAGGCTGGTGCCCCGCGAAGCAGGAGAAAATGCAGATTATGTTTTAACCGGTGAATTTGAGCGCTGGCAGGCGGTAATGGAAAAAGAGCTTGATGTAGTAAAGGCAATGATGCAGGGAAAAATCAGGCTTAAGGGCGCTTTGCCCGAAATCGTCCGTTATGTGAAAGCCAGCATCCGCCTGGTTGATCTGGCGGCACAGGTAGATACCCGCTTTTT
>SL_3KL_010_SEDDRAFT_10002938_pt1 | contig 15517 bp, 11 predicted proteins | sample SodLakKL_010_SED_2_FD_10381 | JGI IMG/M metagenome (IMG submission 10381) | reverse complement strand
CATGCCGAGCCTGTAGAGGGTCTGCAAACGGTATGGCTTGAAGAGATTTTAAAACAACGAGAAAGTCAGAAGCACATCTTTCCGGTTTATCATGTTCCTGGCTATCCATCTGTACGTTCCTATGTATGGACAACCAGTACACGAGTTCGTGAGAACTGGGTACCATTATTCAGCAAGGCCGGAGTACGTGTAGCATTTGAGAATCATGACCATTCTTATAAAAGAACGAAGCCGATGCTGTCCGGTGAAATAGTTGAAGATGGTGAAGGTATTGTTTTCATTGGGGATGGCGCGTGGGGAGTGGGAACACGGGAATTGAGATTTATATATGTAACTATCGAAGAGGTATGCAAATACAACATAGATCCCGGAAAAATTCAGTATGTCGCTGACTTCGACTTATTTATAATAGAAGCACGTGATTTGCCGGATGACTATCCCTCCGAGTTTTCTGCAGACAATATTCCGTATCTGGAAACTTTTGCATCCGAGAGACATGCTATCATCATTGATGTATCGGAGGATGGGGCAGATTTTAAGACCGTAAATGAAGACGGTGAAGTTATTGACACTTATTACTATGTAATTGAGTGATGATTAATAGAATGATAAATAAATGATAGGGGTCAAATATACATAGCATGATATCAATAAATGACAGGTTGTTTAATGTAGCAATAATCACTGCGGTCGGGTTTTGGCTTATTCAGTGTAACCCTGAACAAAAGACGATGAGTGATTCGTTTGATTTGGGAGAAAATGAGCCCGTCAGTTATGTCAATCCTTTTATAGGTACGGCTGCATATGGCCATACCATTCCTGGTGCGGCAATGCCTTTCGGGATGGTTCAATTGACGCCGATGACGGGTGCGGCAAGAGGCAAGGCCGGCTATTCTTACAGCAGTATCCCTCATGGAAGAGACAGTGGGTCCATTATCGGTTTTACCCATACCAATCTTAGTGGTACCGGTATAGCTACTAAGTCAAGATATTCCAATATATTGTTTCAACCTACGGTTGGTTTTCTGAAGATGGAGCAGGGATCTGACAATGATCCCGACCGTGGCTTTCGCTCTCGTTATTCACATGATAACGAAACCGCCAGTCCAGGATATTATCAGGTATTACTCCAGGATTATGATATAAATGTCGAACTCACGGCAACGGAACGAGCCGGATTTCATCGATATACATTCCCGGAAACGGAGGAAGGCCACATTATAATAGATTTGACGCGAGAGGTAAATCAACCCGACCTGAATGAAGAGGCCTACATTGAAATTATGGAAGATAACCAGGTTCAGGGATATACCAGGGTGATTGACTATTCCATTGGCGAACCCATGACCTGGTATTTTTTTGCTGAATTTAGCAGGCCATTTGACTTCTATGGAACGTTTGTTGAAGGAGAGTTATTCGAATCTCAAAGAGTGGCCAAAGGGGCTTTTGGAACCGGTGGTTATTTAGGCTACGCTACTGATGAAGATGAAGAAATCCTGGTGAAAGTCGGCATCTCTTTTACCGGAATGGAGGGAGCAAGAGAAAACCTTCAATTTGAAATTGATGGTTGGGATTTTGATGCTGTTAAAAGTTACGCGGAAACCAAATGGAATGAGAAACTAAGTACAACCCGTGTTGCCGGAAGTACCCGGGCAAACAAGTCAAAGTTTTACACAGCCTTGTACCGTTCATTACTGTTTCCAAGAGTTTTTACGGATGTCGATGGATCGTACTACAGTCATTTTGAAGATCGCATTATCAATGAGCAGGATTTCAGATTTCATGTTGATTTTTTCCTTTGGGATACCTTCCGTACCACTCACCCGCTTTTGACCATTATTGAGCCTGAAAGACAATTAGAGTTGATAAAATCAGTACTTGCAACGTATGAACAAGGTGGATTAATCCCTGCACAGTACTTCAAAAATATGTACACCCTCAGTATGATCGGAGATCACGGGTCGACTATGATTAGCGATTCATACATGAGAGGATTAAGGGATTTTGATGTTCAAATGGCATATGAAGGGATGATAAAAAATGCCAGGGTACCGGGTGAACCAGGGAGAGGCCGGCACGGTCTGGAAACATATCAGGATTTGGGTTACATAGCTGTAGAAACCATACGGGAGACGGTCTCGGTAACTCTTGAATATACATTGACAGATTTTGCCCTGTCACAAGTTGCCCGGGATCTGGGGAAAACCGAAGACTATGATTATTTGATGAATCATGCCGATAATTATAAAAACTTATACGACACAACCACCGGTTTTTATCGTCCGAAATTTTCTGACGGCACCTGGCTTCCAGCCTGTGAGAGCAGAGAGGACATTGGAATTGCCAGGCATGAAGATAACACCTATTATGATTGCTGGCACCCGTACTGGATTGGCGTTGCACCACATAGGCACTATACCGAAAGTAACGCCTGGCAGTATCTGTTTTACCCTCAACACGATCCGCATGGTATAATCGAATTAATGGGAGGGCGGGAAAAGTTCGTTGAGAGGCTTGATGGATTGTTTTATGCATCATCTTCCAACGAAGGTCCATGGTATGTTGGTGTTTCAGGTGCAATTGGTCAGTATGTGCACGGAAATCAACCATCTTTTCACAAGGCCTACTTGTATAATTATGCCGGAGCCCCATGGAAAACCCAGGCAAGAACACGAGGTATTATGGAAAATCTGTATGGAGATGATGAATGGGGAATGCCGGGAAATGAAGACATGGGATCAATGTCGGCCTGGTTTGTTTTCAGTGCACTTGGTTTTTACCCTGTCACCATTGGCACTCCATACTATTCTATTTCAAGTCCATTGTTTGACAAGGCCGAAATCCAACTTGATGATTATTATGATGGCAATACGTTTACTGTCATTGCACATAATAACTCCGGGTATAATCAATTTATTCAGTCTGCCTTGTTGAATGGCGAACCATTATATCGACCGTGGATTACACATGATGAAATAGTAAGTGGAGGGGTATTGGAATTTGAAATGGGTCCGGAGCCTAATAAAAAATGGGGCTCTTCAGCGGAGGTGGCCCCACCCTCAATGAGTTTTCCTGGTGAGTAATCGGTTTGAATATCAAACAATTCAATTGGTAAACGAGTGAATAATTACCGGTTTATAATGAGCATTGCATCTCTTTAATAATAGCAAGTAACCTTTTTTAAAATGAATAATATTACAATCAAAAACTTTATTTCGCGGCAATTCAAAGCATTTGGGGTCTTTTATGTGCTATTTATTTTAACGAGCCAGGGATTGCTCGCTAATGATACAAACGTGCAAAATTCGCATGACCAGGGATTAAATAAACAACCGATTGACTATGTCAATCCTTTCATTGGAACAGCGGCTTACGGTCATACATTTCCCGGTGCTGCACAACCTTTCGGTATGGTACAATTAAGTCCGGCAACGGGTGCTATCAGACATAAAGGTTATTCCTACAGCAGTATCCCGCATGGCAGAGACAGTGAAACCATTATTGGATTCACGCATACAAATGTTAGTGGTACAGGGATCGGACATGTTGCCAAATATGCCCAAATATCGTTCATGCCCACCGTGGGTCCCCTGATAACCGTGCCCGGTTCCGAGAATGAACCGGATTTGGGTTACAGGTCGCGTTTCTCTCATGATAATGAAGATGCTTCCCCCGGATATTACAGGGTTTTTCTTGAAGACTATGGGATCGACGCCGAGTTGACTACAACTCAAAGAGCGGGATTGCATCGATACACTTTCCCGGAAACGGAAGAAGCGCATATTGTAATAGATATCACCCGTGAGCCGGATCGGCCCGAATTACATGAGGAAGCATTTATTGAAGTAATTGGGAATAACCAGGTGGCCGGTTATACCACTGTGATCGGATTTCATTCCGGTGAACCGATGACCTGGTACTTTTTTGCGGAGTTTGATAAACCGTTCGATTCATTTGGAACATTCAAAAACGGTGTAAATGAGGACTTGAGACACTCGGTTAAAGGTACCTCAGGAATCGGTGCTTATATCAATTATGAGACAAAGGAGAAAGAGGAGGTAGTCGCAAGGGTAGGTATTTCATTTACAGGAATTGAAGGTGCAAAAAAGAATCTGAGAGACGAGGTTTCTGACCGGAATTTTGACGACATTAAAAACCTGGCGGCCCAAAACTGGAACGACTTGCTTGTAAGAGTACAGGTTAATGGAGGTACGAAACATAATAAAATTAAATTCTACTCCTCGCTGTATCGTACGCTTTTGTTCCCGAGAAACTTCTCGGATGTTGACGGAAGCTATTACAGTCATTTCAAAGATAAAATCATTCGGAATAATGATTTTACATATTATGTTGATTTCTCAATCTGGGACACCTATCGAACGACACATCCTCTGTTTACTATTCTAAAACCGGAACGCCAAACGGATATGATCAAAACTTTTCTGGCAATGTACGATCAGGGAGGTCGTATACCCAGCCAGGTCAGTTACAGGAACTATTATAGTCCCATTATGATCGGCGATCATGGCGCAACAATCATTATCGATTCATTCAGGAAGGGTCTCAGGGATTATGATGTCTCAAAAGCGTATGAAGCGTTGCTCAAGAATGCCTTTGTGCCGGGTGATCCGGATAGAAGTCGGGTTGGATTACCATCCTATATGGAAAACGGATTTGTGGGAGCGGAATTTACGAGGGAGACTGTATCGAAAACTTTGGAAGATTCACATGTTGATGGAGTACTGGCACAAATGTCGAAAGAGCTGGGAGATTTGGAGAATTATCGTATTCTAAAAGAGCGCTCATTTAACTATCAAAATCTCTACGATGAAGGTAGCGGTTTCTTTCGTCCCCGATTTTCCGACGGCAGCTGGCTTCGGGAATGTGATAGCGGAGAAAATCCTGAGATCGTATCACATAAAAACAATACCTATTACGATTGCTGGAATAAATACTGGGTCGGGGTAGCCCCTCATCGCCACTATACAGAGGGAAATGCCTGGCAGTATCTCTTCTATCCGCAGCATGATGTTGAGGGGTTAATTCGTTTGATGGGAGATAGAAACAAATTTATTGAACGACTGGATGGATTATTTTATGCATCATCGTCAAATGAAGGGCCATGGTATGTAGGTGTAACAGGTGCTATTGGGCAATATGTACAAGGAAATCAGCCATCTCATCACAAGGCATATCTCTATAATTATGCTGGTGCGCCATGGAAAACACAGAAGCGTGTCCGCCAGATTATGGATAGCCAATACGGGATAGATGAGTGGGGGTTGCCGGGAAATGAAGACATGGGTCAGATGTCGGCATGGTTTGTATTTAGTGCATTGGGTTTTTATCCGGTTACACCGGGAGATCCGAGTTACGTATTAACAAGCCCTCTTTTTGAAGAAATTGTAATTGATCTGGGCGATTATTTCGATAACAGAACATTTATCATCAGAGCAGACAATGTATCAGGTGATAATATATACATACAGTCAGTAACATTAAACGGCGAACCACTGACAAGATCCTGGATAACCCATGAAGAGATAGTTTCGGGGGGTGAGCTTGTGTTCGAAATGGATTCTACGCCTAACTATGAATGGGGAACGGATCCCGAAGCGGCACCACCATCGATGACAAAATATTAAATGGATTTATATAAATAAAATACAGTTCTATTTGCAAAGAAAAATAAAACATAAAGATGTATGTCAACCTTGTTGTATGTGCAGCGATTCGAATGCATATACAGATTGAAGGTTAGATATTTAATTATCACATAACAACAAATAATGGGTTATGAAAAAAACGATACCAATTTTTTTGGCTTTTTTTGTAATGGGTTTTGGCGATGCAGTAGGTACACTGGTTGGATTTGTTACCAGAGAATACGACTTGACTCCAAGTTTGGCTGGTTTGTTGCCTTTTTTCGGGTTACTTGCTTTCGGTCTCTTTTCGGTTCCTATTGGTGTACTGTCAGCCCGTAAAGGGAAGAAATTTGTACTGGTGGTATTTTTATGTATCACATTGATCGGGCTTATTATCCCGGTTATCAGTATAGCGCAATATTACTATGTTCTGATTGCAATTTTTTTACTTGGTCTGGGTATGGCCGGATTACAGGTTGCAGGCAATCCTGCCATGAGAGAGGTATCTGCCGAAGGTAACTACTCAAGAAATCTTACATTCGCTCAATTTATCAAGAGCCTGGGAACCATCAGTGCTCCATACATGACACCTTTCATAGTTGTTGTTTTGGGATTGGCATGGTACAATATTTTTGCTGCTTTTGCTCTTGTCGTATTGATTTGTTTGGCAATAATAATTCCAATAAATATACCCCACAGGGAAGAGCAAGAACAGTCGAGCATTGCAAACAGTTTCTCATTATTGAAGAAACCATATGTCCTGTTCATGGTTTTGGGAATCTTTTTTTATGTTGGTGCAGAGGTGGGAATGAACTCATGGATTGCAACTTTTCTAAACATCAGATTTGGCCTGGAAATTGAAAGTATGGCAACCCTGGGAATCGGTTTTTTTCTGACTGCATTGGTAATTGGGCGATTAATCGGTGCTGCCGTTTTGCACTATGTTTCTCCTGTTAAATTCTTTATTGCTACTTCAGCCTTGGGCTTGGTCGGAATGGCGGGAATGTTTGTGCCGATCCAATCCGTGGTCATTGTCTCATTATTCTTGTGCGGTTTGGGCTTCGGGAATATTTTTCCGCTCATTTTTTCCATATTAATTGACAGTATGCCCGAGCGCAGTAGTGAGCTATCCGGTCTGTTAGTGATGGCAATCGTTGGTGGCGCTGTAATTCCTGCTATCATGGGCGTGATAGCTGACTGGTCAATTCAATTAAGCTTTCTGTTACCATTGGCGATATTCGTGTATTTGCTGGTTCTGGCAATCTATACATTTGTATCCGTGTCAAGTCGCATTGCACCAGAGAAAACTTCATAAAAATTCACATATAATTGGTTAATAACATGTCAGAAAAATGGTATATAGGAGTTGATATTGGTGGTACCAAAACAGCCGTACTGCTCATGAGTGAAAATGAAACAATACGTGAGCGTAAAGAAGTACCGACATCCAAAGGAAAAGAAAACTGGAAGCCGACAGTTGATTTTATATTAGATACCACACGAGAATATCAGGCTATTGAAACTGTTACTGCAATCGGTATTAGCTGTGGTGGCCCTTTAAACAGTAAAGAGGGTAAAATTTTGTCGCCTCCAAATCTTCCCGGGTGGGACAATGTGCCCATAGTAAAAATAATCTCAGATCAAACCGGTTTGCCGGTGGCGATCGAAAATGATGCAAATGCCGGTGCGCTTGCCGAATGGAGATATGGGGCCGGAAAAGGTTATGAGAATATGATTTTTTTAACATTTGGAACCGGTTTAGGAGCAGGATTGATTCTGAATAAACAACTATATTCGGGTACTAATGATTTGGGTGGTGAAGCCGGCCATATTCGATTGGCAGAAGAAGGTCCGATCGGATATAACAAGAAGGGTTCTTTTGAAGGTTTTTGCAGTGGGACGGGTATTGCTCAATTAATGGCTTTTGAATTGTTGTGCCTTAAGGAGCAAATAGGTGAACAGGAAGTTCTCAAAAAATACAAGGAGATCGGAAAAGTGACCGGAAAGGATGTCGTTGAATGGGCAAAAAGTGGAGATCAGCTGGCTCTTGATGTTGTTCGAAAGAGCGGGCTTTACTTTGGAAAGGGGCTCTCATATTTGATTGATATTCTGAATCCGGAGCTGATTGTAGTCGGAAGCATGGGTGTTCGTTTGGGTGACCTGTTGTTCGACCCGGCTCGAGAAGTTATCCGAAAGGAAGTTATACCTGGTGCGGATGCTGTTTGCAAGATAGTTCCTGCTGAATTGGGTGAACATATTGGAGATTATGCGGCATTATGTGTGGCTATCGAAGCCGGAAGTATTTGATGTACATGACATGCCGAATCTTACTTTTTATTTTTTCGAAATTTAACTTGATCCTTACAGCACTGGCTAAATTGAAAACATTTACTGATATGAATAATGATTCCAATGCATCAAAATGAAGAAACAAATTGCAAATATTGTCAATGAACATGAAGTGGTTGTTCGTCACTTCAAGGAGCATGGTTCGCCGATATTAAAAGAAATAGTGGAATCTATAATGAACTGCTTTAGACAGGGAGGTAAGTTGCTTTTGGCAGGTAACGGGGGATCAGCCTCAGATTGTCAGCATATTGCAGGTGAATTTGTAGGTCGATATAGACGAAACAGAAAAGCCTTGCCGGCAATTTCATTGGCAACTGATACTGCAGTTTTAACATGCATTGGAAATGATTATGACTACAATTCCATTTTTTCCAGACAGGTACGAGCCATTGGCAAGAGTCGTGATGTACTATGGGTATTTTCTACCAGTGGCTCTTCGAAGAATATTCTCGAGGCGGTAATCGCAGCAAAAGAAAAGGATATTACGGTCATTGCATTTACCGGAAAACCTAAAAGTACCCTGGAATCAAATGCTGATATCTGTTTGTGTGCAAATACAGACAAAACAAATCATGCACAAGAAGTGCATCAGCTTGCATATCACATAATATGTGAAATTATTGATGATATGGTTTAAACAAGAATGCAAAAAAATCATAATATGAGAAAAGCGTCTATAGTCCTTACAATTATAAGTGTAATATATCTTGCAACATCGGCTCAGGCCCAGGATTCTGTTACGGGAGTGGTTTATCACGACAGCAATAATAACGGAGTTTTAGATCATGGTGAAAAAGGAATACCTGGAGTCATGGTATCAAATGGTCGTGATATTGTATTAACAGATCATAATGGTGAATATGAAATTAGTGCAACTGACGATTCCATTATTTTTTTAATCAAGCCGAGTGGATGGTCAACTTCTGTCGATGAAAATAATATTCCAAAGTTTTACAACATCATAAGCTCTGAGGGGGCGGGAGGTGATGTTTTCCCGGGATTGGAGCCAACTGGTCATTGGCCTGAATCTGTAGACTTTGCACTTTATAAACAAGATGAAAGTAAAAATCTCCGTGTCGTTGTTTTTGGAGATACACAGCCACGGACAATTGAAGAAATTAATTATCTTGCTCATGATTCTGTGCAGGAGTTAATTGGTATAGATGCTGCATTTGGTGTGACGTTAGGAGATCTTGTTTTTGATGAACTGAATTTGTTTGACCCGCTTAATCAGGTAGTAGGACAAATTGGTATTCCCTGGAGGCATATTATTGGTAATCATGATATTGATTTTTCTGCCGAGAACAACTGGGATGCAAGAGGAGCATATCACAGAACCTATGGTCCATCATGGTATGCATTCTCGTGGGGGCATGCTCATTTTGTTGTTATAGATAATATTCAATGGATAGTGGAAGGTGAGGAGAGGTATTACCGGACCGGACTTGGCAGTGATCAGCTGAAGTTCATTGAAAACTTTATAGCAAACATACCGGATGACGAACCGGTCGTATTTATGGCTCATATTCCCTGGGTGGAGTCAACATCTTGGAGGGATGAAGCTGAAAAAAAAGCTTTATTTGATATAATGGCCAGTCACTCAAATACCCTGTCTCTGGTTGCGCATACACATCGGCACTTTCATTATTATATTGATCAGGATGATGGATGGCCACTGGAACAGCCACATCACATGATAAGTATTGGAACGGTATGCGGCGCCTGGTGGAGAGGAGCACCTGATGAATACGGTATCCCTCATGGGATGATGCGTGATGGAAGTCCAACAGGATACTCGTTTTTAGATTTCCAGGGAAATGACTGGAAGCTAACCTATAAAGCAGCTCGGCGTCCCTCAGACTTTCAGATGCATCTTTATGGGCCAAGTGAAATTACGAAGGAAGAGCTAAGTAATGGGATACAGTTTTATGCCAATATTTTCAATGCCTTGCCGGATGCGCGAGTTGAAATGCTCGTTGACATGGTAGAGAATCCCATACCTATGAATTTAACAGAAGGAGTGACAGATCCGGTTTTTGAAGCCATGCGTGAACGGGAACAAGCACTGGATAATATCAACTGGATTGGAACCAGTAGCGCCCATCCACATCCAAGACATCTCTACGAAGCAACGCTTCCGGAAGAATTGGAAACGGGGGCTTATGTTGTTCGTATTCGCTCAGAAGATTCCTGGCATACCTATGAGGGTCGCCGAATTATAAGAATAATCGATTGACAAGAACTGGAGCTGGTCTATCCTGAAAAAGATCATAACATATTGTTATTCAATAGCAGAAGTAGCAGTTTTTGCTGATGAACTACTTATCTTTCCATAATAATGCCAACCATTCCCGATCATCTTGTAAGCTTCCCGGAAAGTTGATCATTAGCGTATAAAATAGAATATGCATCTTAATCAGCCATGCTTATTTTGTACACTTGTTATTTAATGATAAATATATCAGATAATTTAAATAATAAATTATGTGACAGGTATGACTAATAAGCCGTCTATAATAGATATCGCTCGAATTGCAGAAGTATCAACTGCTACTGTTTCTCGTGTATTAAACAATATCGGAAAAGTTCGGGAGAGTACTGCAAAACGTGTATTGGATGCAGCAGAAGCATTAAATTATCATCCAAATAGAGTTGCAAGGAGGATGAGAACCCAGAGCATTAATTCATTGGTGCTTGGTTTGATTATTCCTGACGTAGGCAATCCTTTTCATGCCGAGCTTTCAAGAGCAGTAGAGGATATTGCATATAAATATAAACATGTCACTTTCATATGTAACACCGATGAAGATCAAAATAAAGAGAAGTTCTACATAGACTCGATGATTTCCGAAAAAGTGTCAGGATTGATAATTGCTCCAACATTTGGAAATATCTCTTACCTCGAAAAACTCAAAATAAATGGTTTTCCTATTGTTTGTGTTGATCGCAATCTTAAGTCAATTGATATTGACTCCTGCATTGCAGACAGCAAATACGGTGCCTACCTGGCTGTAAAAAGGTTGATTAGCTTGGGGCATACCAGAATAGGTGCTATATGTGGAATAAAAAATGTCAGCACTGCAATGGATAGATTTAATGGTTACAAAAAAGCATTGTCGGAAGCCAGGCTGCCATTTGACACAAAATTGGCAGTTTTTGAAAATTTTAAATTTTCAGGTGGCCAATCGGGCATGAGTAAATTACTGAAATTGAACCCTCCTCCTACTGCCGTTTTCACCTCTAACGGTTTAATGACCTTGGGAGCTTTGAAGATACTTCAGCAGCATCACATTAAAATTCCAGAGGACATGGCTATTATTGGTTATGACGATACGCCCTGGGCCGAGATTTCAACCCCGCCTTTGACAACGGTGAAGCAACCCAGCTATGATATGGGCGTAGCTGCAACAGAGTTGTTGATTAAAAAAATTACCAATCCTCAGTCTTCGACAACAAACATTGTACTGTCATCCGAGCTCATAATTCGCGGTTCCTGTGGCTCGTCTGTAGTGGTCGGAGATAAATTGGACGTTTAAATTTTTTACTGTGAATTTTAAAGTAATCCAAACATACTTGGCCATCTCGACAATTTCGGGTGCTCTTCAGATAACAAACGCTTAATGACAACGTGATGCAATTGATTAGCAAACTTATACTTGTTGGATGTAAACTGTGCATATTTATACTTTTATCAGCAGATACATCTCTGGGTCAGGTCCGGGAAAGTAAAAAACTGGCCATGCCGGAATTTATAGCTCATCGTGGGGCATCATGGCTCGCCCCTGAAAATACTATGGCGTCGATTCAATTGGCATGGGAAATGCAAGTTGATGCGGTAGAGTTTGATGTATTTATCACAGCTGATAATGAAATCGTAGTTTTCCATGACTCCAATTTGAATCGAATTACCGGTGTTGACGAATTAATTGAAGAAAAAACATTGGAAGAGCTGAAAAAGCTTGATTATGGTCAATGGAAGTCAGACACCTGGAAAGGTGAGTCCATTACAACACTTCGTGAAGCTCTTGAAGTTACACCGCGAGGGGCGCGTGTGTTTGTTGATGTCAAGTCAGGAACGGAAATTGTTAAACCGATGCTGGAAATATTTGATGATTCAGGTATTCATATGCATCAGATTGTCGTAATTGCTTTTTCTCGTGATGTTGCAGCCAAGACAAAAAAAATGCGTCCACATGTTACCGTTCTTCAACTTCAAAGCTTCCGGATAGATGAGGAAACCGATACCTGGAGTCCGGCTATTGAATCTGTCATAGATCAGGCCGTGAAAGACAACCTTGACGGAATAAATGTCAGATTCAGGGGTCCTGCAAAAGATCCAAAAGCAATAAAGAAAGTTAGAGAAGCAGGGCTTGGTTACTATATATGGACGGTCAATGATCTTGAGGATGCTATCAAAGCAACCAAACTGGGTGTCGATGGAATCACTACTGACAGGCCTGTATGGATGAAAAAGAATCTGCTATCTCACTTTGGATGGAGGCTGCTGCCAAACCCCTGAGCTGTAATAATTAGATTATGAAATAATTCAGTGTGGCTGAACAGCCCGATCGTGCAGGACTGGCATCCCGTCCTTTTACCTGCTGGACAGCGACGGGAAACTCCTGCTGCGCTCCAATTCGGTGCGGAACATGGTCGCCTGGGTGGACTGGAACCTGGTACAGGGGAACCAGTAAATCCGGCAGGAAGAAGGGGGACGGAACCGGTGCCTTCGTCATGTGTAAAATCCATTATTGAACTTTATGATGGTCGGCTCGTCTAATGTAATAGCTAATATTTGTTCAGCATTGTATCCATAAAAAAATTCAAGGAAATGCAGACGAAAGTCTGTGTTTGTACATAAAAAGGAGGAGAAAATATGTCTGACAAAATTAAAACGCTTAGCCTGATTCTGTTTTTGGGCGCTGTTTTTTTACAGGTTCAGCCGAGCCTTTCCGTTGCATTGGATCAAGCTACGGACCAAAAAAAAGAAAAGGGTCATATTGCCGTCGCAGCGCTCGGGGACGGCCCCGAATCGGAAATCAGCTCGAATGCGGGAAGAGCGCCGTATTATCTCATATTCAACGATAAGGGTGTTCTTCTGAAATCCATTGAAAATCCTGCGCTGGACAGGAGAGGCGGCGCCAGCAGGGTGGTGCTTGAACTGCTTCTGAAAGAATCTTGTACAACCGTCATTGCGGGAAATTTTGGAGACAGGATGGAAGCCCAGTTAAGGGCGAATGATATTGAATATTACAAACGTGATGGTATTGTAAAAGAGGTTCTGAAGGCATTCGTGAATCAATGACAATCAGCACCGGTTTTTCATTAAAACCTTTTTTCTGAATCCATTATTATTCTTCTGAACCCATATTTCATTGAAAAAATTCTTCTATTTCATACTGGCCGCAGCGGTCTTGGCGGGCGGAATCTGGTATTTATTCGACGATAATCCCTGGGATCGATCGAAGGACGATGGGTCATGGCGAACGGTTGAGGTGACCCGGCAGGATATCGGTTCCAGTGTATTTGCCCTGGGCATAATCAAGCCGAAAGTTGGCGCCGAGGTCAGAGTCGGTTCGCGTATCTCCGGTGTTGTGAATCGCCTGCATGCCAATATCGGTGATTCGGTTTCGGCCGGTGATGTCATCGCCGAACTTGATGACGCCGAACTTCGTGCCCGGCTGGCCCAGTCCCGGGCTTCGCTTGAAAAGGTAATGGTCGATTACGAGCAAGCCCGACGTGTGCATGAGCGCCAGCGCCGTCTATTCGACCAACAGCTTGTTTCACAGCAGGAATACGATGAAGCTGAATCGGCATATGGTTCTGTCAGGGCTCAGCGCATGCAGGCAGAAGCCAACCTGGAAATGGCCGAAATCCAGCTATCATACGCCACCATCCGTTCGCCGATATCCGGTGTCGTCGCTTCGGTCTCCACGCAGGAAGGAGAAACCGTTGCCGTCGGACTCGCGGCGCCGACGTTTGTCAATATCATTGATCTCCAAAGACTCGAAGTCCATACCTATGTCGACGAAACCGATATCGGTATGATTGAGGATGGGCAGCAGGCCAGTTTCACGGTCGACACATGGCCGGGAGCAGAGTTTCCGGGCAAGGTAACCGCCGTCTATCCGAAAGCGGTCATTGAAGATAATGTTGTCAATTATATCGTCACGCTGGATATTATCGATTTTCAGGATCGCATTCTGCGACCGGAAATGACGGCTAATGTCACCATTATGCTCGAGCAGCGAAAGGATGTGCTCGCTGTTCCGACCGCCGCTCTTCGACGTGAAGAAGGTGAACGTTTTGTATTGGTGGCGGAAGGTGATCGTCACGAACGCCGGACGGTAAGGCCCGGCTGGCGTGAAGGGACCGTGACCGAAATTATCGAAGGATTGTCCGAAGGCGAACGGGTCGTTATCGGCGACGTACCGTAAAACATCTGTAACATCATGACATACCACAGAAATCATCCATGAAAAAAAAACCGAACCTGACAGAGCCGGGATCAGGGAATCGCGGCGAAATCTCAAAAGATCTTCTGATTCAAGCCCAAAACATCTCAAAGATATACGGTAAAGAAGGCGATGCCGTGGTGAAAGCCCTGGATCAGGTATCCCTGGAGATCGAACGCGGAGAATTTATCGCCATCATGGGGGCATCGGGATCAGGAAAATCGACACTGATGAATATCCTGGGGTGTCTTGACCGGCCCACCCGGGGATCGGTTTTTCTGGACGGACAGGAAGTGAGTACATTGAACGACGAAGAACTGGCCGCCATTCGCAATAAAAAAATCGGATTTGTCTTTCAGACGTTCCATTTGCTTGCCCGGACCAGCGCTCTTGAAAATGTTGAACTGCCTTTGCTTTATTCCGACCGGAGGAATATTTCCGAACTGGCCCACCAGGCCCTGGTTTCGGTCGGTCTCCAGGACCGGATGCATCATCTCCCGAATGAATTGTCTGGCGGACAGCAGCAGCGCGTCGCCATCGCCAGAGCCCTTGTGAACGATCCGGAAATCGTCTTTGCCGACGAACCTACGGGCAATCTGGATTCCCGGTCAAGTCTCGAAATTATGTCGCTGCTGCAAAAATTGCATAAAGAAGGACGCACCATCGTGCTGGTCACGCATGAACAGGACATCGCCCGTTACGCTGGTCGCATCATTCAGATCACCGACGGGAAGATTTCCGACGATTCGGTGAATTACGAACCGGTTCAAGCGGAAACTGAAGACTTAAAATAAAAACCGGATAAACACAATAAAAACCGGCGGATTATAATGATGACCTGAGGAGTAATACCATGAAAACCGGAAGACTGATTAAAACCGCATTTATCGGCCTGGGCCGAAACAAGCTGCGCAGCTTTCTGATGATGATCGGTGTGGTCATCGGCATCGCGTCGCTCACCATGGTTGTGGCTGCTGCACTCGGCGCACAGGAGCTTATTGTGGAGCGGGTGAAACAATTCGGCTATGAGACGCTGATGGTGCGTGCGGGCGGTGAACTGACCATGGG
>SL_3KL_010_SEDDRAFT_10002936_pt1 | contig 15522 bp, 15 predicted proteins | sample SodLakKL_010_SED_2_FD_10381 | JGI IMG/M metagenome (IMG submission 10381) | reverse complement strand
CCCTCGTCCCAGACAGCTATTTTCTTCCCCCTTCCGGTATGATTGGGACCTATAAGAATAATTCTTTTGGCCAGGCTGGCCTGGGCAATGGTATTGCCGGCCACTGCTCCTGAAAAAACATATCCTGCGTGGGGCGCCATGGCCAGAAGAGTCCTCTGGCCTGATGGTTCCCCCTGCAGATATCCAGCCACGCTGGCCCGTAAAGCCGGGCCGTTGCCGGGATAGAACTGCCCGGCAACCACAGGTTGTCTGTTCATATCCTTCCCCCTTGATTATGCTTATTATACATTTTACCCGTTACCAGTAATTATCTTTTTCTTTTTCAGCTTTTCTACAATGGTGGTCCTTTTAATACCCAGGATCTCAGCTGTCTGGTTCTTTAATCCTTCAGACCTGTTCAATGCATCCGCCAAGAGTTGTTCTCAATTTCTTCCAGGAATCCCCTGAGATTCATTTTCGTTTCAAGCATAGAATGAAGTGACGGCCATTCAAAATTCCTAGGCTTCACAGGATCTTTTAGCCTCTCAGTAATGTATTCGAACAAGATTTTATCCGGAAGATCCCCATGTAAAATCTCATGGCCTTCACAAATTCTTTCTTTTGAATAAGTCTTAATATCTTGATCTGCAAGCAAGAGTATATCTCGCCAATTTCATCAAGAAATCAGTTCCTTTGTTTGCAAGTTCCAGAAGGCCCTCAATTGATTTTTTTCTATGGCGCAAGTACCCCTTTCATGACCAAAAAGCTCTAATTTCATCAATTCTGCGGATAAAACGCCGCATTTTACGGACACAAATGTTGGCTTGCCCTGGGTCCATTTTTATGCAAAGCCCTGCCAAGCAGTTCTTTACCGGTGCCTGACTCCCCTGTCATTAATACGGTGGCGTCGGTATGCACCACTTTATCCAGAACCCGAAAGACGTCTTTCATGACAATGCTTTGACCAATAATCCCATTTATTGCCATTTATTTTCCTTTGGTTCCACAAAAAAATTTTCTTTTTTGATGTCAGAATATGCCGCATTGTCAATATATCTTGTGTGATAAGTATTCCTCACCTTGAGGGCAAACAATTTGAAGACTAAGAGTATTCCAATACCTGAAGACAGCGTTAAGGCCATTTTTGAAAAAAGGGAAAAACGCTTTACCATCCATGCCAGGATCATGGGCAAACCCGTTGCTGCGCATACCAACAATTCCGGGTCCATGCTCGGACTTTTGAGAAGCGGCCGGGAAATCCTCTTGTCAAGATCAAGCAATCCCGGGCGAAAGCTTCCCTACACCCTGGAGCTGGTCAGGAAACAAGACTACTGGGTTGGAGTAAACACCCTTACGCCCAACAGAATGCTTAGGCTGGCCTGGAAAAACATGCTCATTCCTGAACTGGAGGATTATGAACGGTTCCGGTCCGAGGCCAGGATCGGACAAAGCCGCCTGGACGCCTGCCTCGAGGGTCCTGACGGCAGGATGTGGATTGAAGCCAAAAACGTAACCCTTGTGGAGGATGAACGGGCCTGCTTTCCTGATGCCGTAAGCATAAGGGCTTCCAAGCACATGCAAGAGCTGATAGGTCTATCCAGACTTGGACACAGGGTGGCCTGCTTTTGTCTGGTCCAGAGGCCGGACTGCAAATGCTTCGGACCGGCGGACTTTATTGATCCTGATTTTGCCGCGCTCTTCAGGACAGCAGCTGACAGCGGCATGGAAATTCTGGCATACAAGACCATTATAGATGAAACCTCAATCACCCTTGGGAAAAGACTTCCCGTCTTTTGGGGTTAATCAACAAAAAGCCTCGGCCATGGAAAATATCAGGGGATTTGTTTACATTCTTGTTGCCGCACTTTTGTGGGGCTGCATAGGACCAGTGGCAAAAGTCGCTTTTGCCCAGGGACTGGGCCCCCTGGAAGTCGCTTTCTGGAGGGCAATGATCGGCTGGGCATTTTTCTTCTGTCACTCCCTGGTCTTAAAGAAAGTCGGGATCCGGGCAGGGGATATCCATGTTGTACTTATCTTTGCCCTGCTTTGCGTCACCGCTTTTTACGGATCTTACCAGCTGGCCGTGGCCCTGGGAGGAGCAGCCAGGGCTTCGGTACTTTTATACACTGCTCCGGCCTGGGTAGCTGTAATGGCTGCCTTTTTCCTGCATGAAAAAGTCGGGGCCAAGGCCCTAGCCGGAATAATCACCTGCATGACCGGGGTAGGCTTTATTTCATTGTCAGGAACAGGCATTGCCGGTCACGAGTTTTCATGGGCAGGGATAATTTTTGGGCTGTTGGCCGGATTCACCTATGCCCTGTACTATATTTTTGGCAAAATGCTTTTTGCCCGCTATCATCCTGCCACCATCTTTTCATGGATCCTTATCCTCGGAGCGGCTGGACTCAGTCCGTTTATCGAATTTTCAACACCAACAAATGTTTCCTGGCTGGCGCTCCTGTTCCTGGGTTTTCTTTCCACTTACTGCGCGTATTTTTTCTACGCCCGGGGTCTGGTCAGGCTAAAGGCTTCCAGGGCAGCTGTCATCGCCACCATGGAACCCGTGGCCGCCGCCTTTCTCGCCTATCTTTTCTGGCAGGAGAATCTGGGGGCATGGGGCTATTTTGGAGCTTGCCTGATCATTGCTGGAGTAATCATCCAGGCAGCGGGAAAAGGACAGACTAGGCAAACTGACTGACCCGGCCCGGCATATACGTTGTCTTTCAAAACCTGGCTGACCGGCAGCTGGGAATCAAAAAAAGCCCTGCGCAGAATCCTTTGCAGGGCTTTTATCATTTTATCAGACTTTTTTATCAGGACAGGATCACGGCACTGGCATGGATCAGAAAATCAAATATGTTCTGGGGAAGAATGCCCAGGTAAAGTACACCCAGGGCCAGCACCAGGGCTATGGACGCCCCCACTGGTGTTATGCTGATCCTGGAAGGGGCAACCTCATCCAGAGTATAGGCATGCCTGACCAGGTTAAGATAGTAAAAAATAGCCAGGGCGGTATTAATTACCGCCACCACTACCAGCCATTGAAAACCGGCGTCCCATGCTGAATTCAAAAGGAAAAGCTTTCCGATAAATCCGGCTGTGGGGGGCAGTCCGACCAGGGCAAAGGCCGACACAGCCAGCACAAAGGCCAGCAGGGGTGAACTGGAATGCAATCCCCTCAGATCGCTTATGTATACGTTTCTGCCGTCGCGGGAAATACGGGTGATCACCCAGAAAATGGTCAGGTTCATAATCATATAAACAAGGGCGTAGTAGGAAGCGGCAGCTAGGCCGTAGGCCCCCCCGGCCACCAGCCCCATGATTACGAATCCGGCATGAGCCACGCTGGAATAACCCAGAAGTCTCTTGACGTCCTTTTGGATCAGTGCCACCAGATTGCCTATGGTCATGGACAGGGCAGCGAATATTGCCAGGATGGTAGTGACTTCCGGGCCGGGCGCAAAAGCCATGAGCCGGACCATGACCACAATTGCACCTAGCTTGGGAATTGTGGCTGCAAAGGCGGCTGTTTCATTGCTGGCACCCTGGTAAACATCAGGCGCCCAGAAATGAAATGGGAACAGGGCAAGTTTGTAAAGGAAAGCCAGCAAAAAGAGCATCAGACCGATAAGGGCCATGGGCTGCCCGGAAAATGTCCATTGCATGGTTATAAGTTCATTGATGTATGTGGTATGCTGCACCGCCATAATGTACGAAATCCCGTAAAGTCCGATGGCAGTGGCTACGGCTCCGAAGAGGACGTATTTTATTGCTGCTTCCGCGGCCCTGGGATCGCTGTTTCTGAAAGGCAGCAGAATATACAGACTGAAGGAAGCAAGCTCCAGGGAGATATAGATGGTGAAGAGTTCTACCGTGCTGGACAACAGCAGGATACCGAATGCACTCATATACATGAAGAAAAAGTAGTCAGCCCGGTTGGCCTTGCCCAGGGTGCTGACCCGAAGGGCATTGCCCGCGCATATGGCCAGTCCAAGAAATATGATGGCCTTGAAAAACTGGGACAATCCATCGATTCTGTAGGAATCATAGAACATATACTCAGTAGAGGTCGGCGAAAAACCAGCCAGCAGGGCTCCAAGCAAGGCCGCAAAGGGTACCCAGCCGACCAGATCCTTGAGTCTTTTGCTTATGCTCTGGACGAACAAAATCGCCAGCAAGGCCGCCATGTAAAGTTCAGGGATTATGAGTAGTGCGTTGAAGTTAAGCAAGGCTTGTCTCCTTTTATCCCGCCGGGCGGATTTTTACCCGATTCTGATTATTCTGCATCAAGCACAGGTTGCTTTGAACCTCAGCCGGGTCAGACCCTGTCAGAAAGGTCATTTGTCCTGCCTGGTCCTCAAATTGGAAAATAAACTCTGTTGAAAGCAGCGGACCTGGCCTGCTGTCCGGCTCAATAATCGGGGCGGGCTGAGGCCCAGTTTCAATGACCATATGCCTTTCAACCTCAAAATTATTCATCAGATTTTCAATGGAGGGTCCGATAAAGTTCATTGCCCTGCCCGGGGCCACTCCAAGGTAAATTACCAGTAAACCAAGTGGGACCAGGTAGACCCATTCGCGCACGTTCATATCCTTCCAGCCCTCTCCCTTGCTTGGAGTTCCCCAGCCCACATTGAGCAGAAGGCGGATCAGATAGGCAAGACCCAGAATCAGACCGAAAATAAACATCACCCCAAGCCAGTAGCTGAATTCAAAGACTCCCAGCAGGACCAGCAGTTTGCTGAAGAAGCCGTTTGTCCCGGGAAAACCAAAGGCAGCCAGGGTGAAGAGCAGCAAAAAGCTGGTGTACACGGGCACGTGTCTGCTGAGGCCGGAGTTCTCTGAAATTTCGCGGCTGTGGCTGCGCTCGTAGATAAGCCCGACCATCAAAAACATGGCCCCGGTGATAATGCCGTGGTTGACCATGTGCATAACAGCCCCCTCCACTCCCCTGGAGACAAAAACAAATATGCCCAGGGTGACAAAGCCCATATGTGCCACAGATGAATAGGCAATTAGTTTCTTCATGTCCGACTGACCCAGGGCCACAAAAGAACCGTAAATAACTGAGATTATCCCCAGGGTGATCATCACCGGGGCAAAAAAATCACTGGCCGCAGGAGTAATGGGGAGGCAAAAGCGCAGAAAACCGTACGTTCCCATCTTGAGCAGTATGGAGGCAAGAAGCACGCTGCCTGCAGTTGGAGCTTCGACGTGGGCCGCTGGAAGCCATGTATGAAACGGGAACATGGGAACCTTGATGGCAAAGGCCAGAGCCATGGCCAGAAAAGTCCAGATCTGAAACTGAAATGTATATCTGTGATCCATCAGTTCAGGTATGGAAAATGTACCTGTATTGATGAAAAAGGCCACTATGGCTGCCAGAAAAAGAGTGCTGCCGGTAAGTGTGTAAATGAAGAATTTCAGGGAGGCGTATCGTCTTTTGGGCCCGCCCCAGACAGCGATCAAAAGATACATTGGGATAAGCATGGCCTCCCAGAAAATGTAAAACAGAATAAAATCCAGGGCGCTGAAAATACCGATACAGGCCGTGGTCATTAAAAGCAGGCAGAAGTGAAATTCCTTGACCCTTTTGCCGATATACTGCCAGGAGCAAAGGACGCAGATGGGAAAAAGAAGAACCGTAAGCAGGATCATTAAAACACTTATGCCGTCAATGCCCAGATAATAATTTATATTCCAGGCTTCAATCCAGGTGAATTTTTCCACGAACTGAAACTGGGCCGTGGTGGTGTCGAATCCCAGCAGAGGCAGGACCAGAACACATTCGATTAAACTTACCACCAATGTAAATACCCTGACGGTCTGTTCACCTCTCAGGAATAAGAGCACCACGGCCGCGACTAGCGGAAATAAGATCAGGGCGCTGAGCACTGGGAAACCTGTGTTAAGCATGGTCGGCTACTCCGGCAAATGGTTTATAAATGTTGCGTGCATCAATTGAAATCATATGGAAAATAAATACGCTGTTCTTCAGGACAACCAGATTATTCCGCTGATGGTCAGGGCAATGATCACAGCCATGGCCAGGTACTCCTGCACTCTTCCGGTTTGTACCCTGGACAGCAGCTGGCCTGAATTTACGACGCTGTAGGCAGTTCCATCAACCACCCCGTCAATGGCGCGCTGGTCAAACCAGACAGCGCCCCTGGAAATTTTCAGAATCCCCGATGGCAGTCTCTTCTGCACCAGGGCATCTACAGCCTCTTCGATCTTGTCCGCGACGATCCTTGCCGCTCCCATGAATCCTCGTACAAAAACATAATTGTAAAGGCTGTTAATGTACCATCTGTTCCATAGAAAGGCGTGGATGGCTCGAATCAGTTTTGAACTGCGGTAAACAGAGTCTGCGTTCCATCTTCCGGAAAAATAGAAGAAATATGCAGGAACAGCGCCTAGCAGAACGCTTCCTATTGACAGAAAAACAACCATTATTTTGGGATAGGAGTATACGTGATCTACTGTGGCAAGGCCCAGATCAGTAACCAGCTGAATCTTGAATAAATCATACAGGGCATGCTCGGCCTTGAGACCGAAAAGTCCAAAGGTTACAATTCCCACCGCCAGTGCGCCGCAGGCAAACGTCTGAGTCCGGTAGCCTTCGCCCACGTGATGTCCCGGCTTGCTTGTCTCTTTGCGGATATGCCTGCTGGGCTTGCCGTGAAAGATCATTGCGAAGTATCGCGTCGAATAAAAGGCTGTAAAGACCACCGAGACCAGGGCTATTGTAAAAAGCATATAATGGTGAGATTCAAGGGTGGCCACCAGCACTGTTTCCTTGCTCCAGAAACCTGGCAGGGGAGGAACACCTATCAGCGAGAGTGTGGCCAGGCCCATGAAAACCCAGGTGTATGGAAGATATTTGCGCATTGCACCCATATCGTCGATATAAATGGAATGGGCCGCATGGATCACTGTGCCTGCACAGAGAAAGAGGCAGGCCTTGAACATGGCGTGGCTCATGAGGTGAAACGTGCCCGCCATATAGCCCTTGACCAGAATATCCTGGCCAAAGCCTGCAACGCCCAGGGCCAACATCATGTATCCTATCTGACTTACAGTGGAATAAGCCAGAATTTTCTTCAGCTCCGTGGCCACAAGACCCTGGCTTGCTGCCAGGAAAGCGGTTATGGCCCCGACCCAGGCAACAATCAGAAAAAAATACATTGCGTCTTCAACTCCGGCGGTCCAGTAGCCGTAATAAAAAATCGGAATGAACCTGGCGATGAGAAATACGCCGCTTTTAACCATTGTTGCCGCGTGAATAAGGGCTGAAACAGGACCGGGTCCGGACATGGCCTCGGGCAGCCATTCCTGAAAAGGAAACTGGGCTGATTTGCCCAAGGGTCCGGCTATAAGCAGGATACTTACCAGAATAATCATTCCCGGGGTCTCGGCCATGACCGGAATCCACTCGTGAGCGGTCTGGTAAAGTTCCAGAACATTGAAAGTTCCGGAGTAATAGTACATGATCAATATTCCGCCCAGCATGAGCATATCCCCGACGCTGGTGACTATGAAGGCCTTGACTCCGCAGGCAGAGGGTTTGTCAAAGGCAAAGGGAGCAGGTCCGCCGATCCAGTACTTTCTCTCGTCCCGGTAATAAAAGCCGATGAGACCGTAACTGCACAGTCCCACCAGTTTCCAGCCAATAAAGATGATAATCAGGTTGTTGGCCAGAACCAGCAGGAGCATACTGCCGATAAAGGCGTTCATAAGCATCCAGAAACGCATGATCGAGGGGTCGCCTTTCATGTATCCAAGACAATAGACCATGATAAAAAAGCTTATTACCGCCACGACATTTGCAACGATTATGCTCAGGGGGTCCAGAAGAACCCCGAAGCTTACGCTTATCGGGGTGTGCAGCCAGACAAATGTGGACTCAAGGGGCAGTCTTTCTGAAGCAAACAGCAGCGGCAAAAGCAGAACTGCCGAAACCGCCGTCAGAAAGGAGAAAAAGACTGCTCCGTAATTCATCACGGGGGTGCTGATGCGGGCCAGGATCGGCGTCAACAGCACACCGATCAGGGGGAAGATCAGGCAGAGCCACGCAAGCTGAATGTCCATATTTATACCCACCTCAAGGTTTAGAGTTAATATCTTTTAGGCTGCATATGCAGCTCATGGTCCGGATGCATGTTTATTCTACATGTTGGCCACTGCAGCGCTGATGACCGGTTCAAAAAGTTCCATGACCAATGTGGGATAAAGTCCCAGGGCAGCCGAAACCAGGATGATCACGATGATGGGAACGGTCATGGACCACGGCGGATCCTTGATGTGTTCATCCCTGGCTATGTTTTCGGGCAGCGGACCGAAAAAAATCACCCTGGTAAAGTGTACTGCGTACGATATGGTCAGAAGTATCGCCAGCAGTCCGATGATCCCTATGACCAGGCCGAATGTGTCCCCGCGTTCAAATATCCCGGCAAACATTACAACTTCAGCTGCAAAGCTGCTGAAGGGAGGGATGCCTGCCAGCATCATTCCGCCGCACAGGAAAAGCAGGGCCGTCAAAGGCATTTTGGCGGCAAGTCCTCCCAGTAGCTTGATGTTCCTGGTATGGGTTATGTAGACAACCATGCCGCAGGTGGAAAAGAACACTGTCTTGCCCATGATATGGCTCAGGAAAAAGAAAAGCCCGCCTTCAATGCTGGCCGCGGTCAGAGCTCCGATCCCCAGCATTGAATAAGCGCTCTGGCTGATGGTGGAACAGGCCGGTATTCGTTTCATATCCGTCTGGGCCAGGGTCAGCAGGGAACCATAAATCATTGTTATCACGGCAAAGACCATAATGGGGGGACCAAACCACTGGAAATCGTCCCAGAGGGGCAGCACCAGCATCCTGACAATGATGTAGGCTGCAATATTGGCATATACCGCCAGAAGTCCTGCAATGCATGTGGGATGTTCCGCGTGCACCCAGGGCATCCAGACGTGCATGGGCACTATGGCCAGCTTGGCGAACATGCCGAAGAGAACCAGGGCGATGGCCCAGAAGGCCAGGGGTTCTCCGGCCATCAAATGTATCTGGTCAATCTGAAATGACCCCACCTGGGAATAGATGAGGACCACGCCGCCAAGAAACATCAGGGCGGAAAAAACGCCCCAGATAAGACACATGGTGGCCACCCAGACCCGCTCGTAATAGCCGAAATAGGCCATCAGAAAGAACAGGAACAGGGTGAGTATCTCCAGGAAGAAATACATGAGCACCAGGTCCGTGGCAAAGCTGACTCCCATGAAGCCTACCGGAAAGAAAAGAAAAAGGTAAAAAAAACATGAATAATAGCTTATCTCACCCTTGCCTCCAAGGGTTTCCGGATAAAGTATTTCAATGCGGTGGTATACGTATTTGATGGAATAAGTGCCCAGGGCCAGACAGAGCAGGTTGCATATCAGGGCTATGGCTATGCTCAGTCCGTCTGCTGTAAGGGTTACGCTTATATCCGGACTTCTGAGCAGTTGGTAGCTTTCCCTGATGGGAGCGCCGTTGTAGATTTCCACCAGGGCCGTCAGCAGAAGTATTGTGGTATAGACAAGACCAAGAACTGCAACCCATCCGGCTTTTTTACCCAGCTGGAACCTGAACAACAGGATAAACAGGGCAACAAGGGCCGGGACAATAATCGTCTGAAGAAGAATAGAGGGCATCATGTCATATCATCCTTGTTAGAGCTAGAGGCAAAGCCAATGCGCTGCTTTCGGTCCCAAGACATATCTCATCCTCGCATAGTAATCAGTTTGCCGGCATCAACATTTTTAAAGCGCCTGGAAACAACCAGCAGGATGGCAAGCAAAAGCGTTGCTTCAGCCGCTGCTATACCCATAACCAGCAGGGCGCCCACCTGGCCAAGTTCATTGGGCGTAGGAGTAAGCTGAGCAGATGCCATTATGCTCAGACCGGCACCGTTCAGCATTAATTCTATACCCAGCACTATTCCCACCAAAGTCCTTCTGTAGACTATTCCGAACAGTCCTATACACAGCAAAAAAATTGCGACCAAATGATATATGGTCAATATGCTCATTTCTTCTTCCTCCTATCAAACACCAGCATGACCGCCCCGGCCATTGCCACAGTCAGCAGCAGGGAAATCAGCTCAAAGGGCAGGATATAAGGTTCAAGGAGAAACCGGCCTAGTTCTCTGACCTCTGTTTCTTCGGGTACAAATATGGATGGAGGAACTGTTCTGACCGCGGCCGAACCCAGGAATGCCGCCGGAGCCAGGGCGGCCAGGGCGGCAAAGATAACTTTTTTGCCTTTGATGTTTCCGCGCTCATCTCCGCCGGGCCAGGCGTTTGTCAGCATGATGGAGAAAAAGATGAGCACGCTCACAGCACCGACATAAATGAGGATTTGCATCAATCCGATAAATGGTGCGGCCATCAGGAAAAAAAGACCGGCCACTCCAAACAGGGTCAGGATCAGTCCCATTAGAGCCCTGATAAGACTCTCGGACAGAACCGTGATGAATCCTCCGGCAACTATGATGGCGATGTGTCCAAAGAGCACAACCCAGGCCAGATTCTCATTTACCAGATTATCCATTTACCGCTCCTTTTTTTGAGCCTGATGTTGAAGCCTGGCCAGCAGGTCAAAAACGAATTCCTGCCTGGTGAACCCCGCCAGATAAACGTCGCTTGAAAAATCCAGTGCCCCGGTGGGACAACTCTGGACGCATAGTCCGCACAAAGAGCAATAATTGTAATCAAGCACAAAAGACTGCAATTCAGGCTTGCCCTTCTTGGCTGGCGCCTTTTTCTTGCCCTCGGCCTCGTCCCCGGCTTCAGTGGAAGGCTCCTCCTTTTTCTTTGGTCTGACTGCCTTCAGGGAAATACAGGATGTGGGGCAAATCTTTACGCAATTGCTGCAGGCAATGCATTTGGATTTTGAAGGATCATCCTCTTTGGGCACCAGTTCGATGTGCCCGCGGTAACCTTCCAGCGACGGCACGGACTGCCTGGGGTAATGAACAGTGACGTGGGTTTGGAAAAAGTTTTTGCTGGTCACTTTCAGTCCCACCAGCAGACTCCACATTCCTCCCAGATTTTCGCGGATGCTTTTGACTATCATAAGGCAATCACCAATAATGTTACCAAGAGATTAATTACGGCCAGGGGGATCAGCCATTTCCAGCAGATATTGAGCAATTGGTCAAAACGTACTCTGGGAAAGGTCCATCTTATCCAGATCATGATAAGCAGCAGGACATAGACCTTGGCCAGAAACCACCACCATCCATCTGCCCCGGGACCCTGGAACCCTCCCAGAAAGAGAACGGCCGTCACACAGGCTGCTATGACCATGTAGGCGTATTCAGACAGAAAAAAGAGAGCAAAACCCATACCGGAATATTCAGTGTGAAACCCGGCGGTAAGTTCGCTCTCAGCTTCAGGCAGGTCAAAGGGCGCACGGTTGGTTTCGGCCAGGGCGCAGATGAAAAAGATGATAAAGGCCAGTGGCTGATAAACAATAAACCATTGCCAGGGCCATGAACCCTGCCCCATGGTTATGTCGTACATATTGAAGGTCCCGGTCATGAAGATGATGGGCAGAACCGACAAAAGCAGCGGTATTTCATAGGCCACAGACTGAGAAACGCCCCTTGCCGCACCCAGAAGAGAATACTTGTTCTGGGATGTCCATCCGGCGATGCACAGGGCCAGAACATTGATTCCGGTGAAGGCCAGGATAAGCACCAGCCCTACGTTGGTGTTGAAGATCAGCAGGTGAGGGCCAAAGGGAATGACCAGAAAGCAAACAATGGCCGGGGCCATGGAAATCATGGGGGCCAGCCAGTATAAAAAACTGTCCGCGCCTGTGGGGGTGAAAATCTGTTTGCCCACCAGCTTCAGCCCATCTGCAAAAGGCTGCAGTATCCCGTGGGGGCCTACCTCGTAGGGGCCGGGACGTCTGTGAATAAAACCGGCAACCTTTCTTTCAAGGTAAACCAGAAGAATGGCGTTAAGACCGACAAAGGCCATGGTCGCTGCCAGACCCACCAAAATAATGACCAGTTGAATGGGTATTGCTTCTATCATCTGTCAATCTCCGGTATGACCAGGTCCAAACTTCCCAAAATGGATACAGCGTCGGATATCAAAGTCCCTGAGGACACTTCAGCAAAAAGACTCAGATTGGAAAAGCCGGGAGCGCGCAGCTTGAGGCGGTACGCGGATTTTCCACCATCGCTAACCAGGTGCATGCCAATTTTGCCCCGGGCTCCTTCCACTGCGAAGTAAACATCACCTGCCGGGGGCTTGGCGCGTTTTGGGGCTTTGGGGTGAATAAAATCTCCCTGGGGCAGACTGTCCAGGGCCTGTTCGATTATTTTTATGCTTTCCTGCATTTCATCCATGCGCACCATATAACGGCCCATTGCATCACAGGTATCATAGGCCGGGATATTGAAATCAAAACGATCGTAAACCGAATAGGGTTCCGCCCTGCGCACGTCATATGCCTGACCCGAGCCCCGCAGCACCGGACCTGTGGCGCCGTACCTGCGGCAGGTATCAACTGATATCTCTCCTATTTCCTCGACCCTCTGGCGCAGTATGTAGTTGTCTGTTACCAGGTCCTTGTACATTTTGAATCGTTCCTTCATGCGGGCGCATTGTTCCCTGGTTTCTGCAACGAAACGATCATCTATGTCCCCTGAGACCCCTCCGAAACGGTAGTAGCAATAGGTAAGCCTGGACCCTGTTACCCGCTGCAGGATATCCATAATGATTTCCCGGTCGTCAAAGGAGTACATGATGGGGGTAAAGGCGCCCAGATCCAGGAGATAGGCCCCCCACCAGAGCAGATGGGAATTAATCCGGTTAAGTTCGCAGGTGATGACCCGAATGTACTCGGCCCTTTCCGGAACCTCCAGGCCCATGAGCCTCTCCACTGCTCCCACATGAGCCCAGCCCCAGGCCAGTGCGTGCAGGTAATCCGTTCTGGCCGGATTAGGCAGATACTGGGGATAGCTCATAACCTCGGCCATCTTTTCGTGCATCCGGTGAATATATCCAAGAACCGGTTCAGCCCTTACTATGTACTCTCCGTCGATTTCCAGCAGGATGCGCAGAACCCCGTGGGTGGAGGGGTGCTGCGGCCCCATGTTCAGTATCAAGGTATCTTCACGCTTGGTTGGCTGGAATTTCTGGGCGTAAAAGTCTCCGCTGGTATCTAATCTCAAATCCAGTTTCATAACGTGTTCCTGTTTTTTGTGTTGGAACAATTGGCGATTTCCCGGGAAAATTCTTCGCTGTTAACTTCAACCGGGGTATGCACCCTGTCCGGATAAAGTTCTTGCAAACCCTTTAGTGCGGATTCTTTTTTGAGCAGAGGAGGCGGACCCGGATAGTCCGGGTCAAGAAGCAGAGGCAGAAGATTTGGATGACCCCTGAACCTGATTCCGAAGAAGTCGAAACATTCTCTTTCGTGCCAGTCAGCGCCGGGATAGATATGGTGTATGGAAATAATTTCAGGTTCCTGCCGGTCCAGCATCACCCGCAGACCCACCCGGCCGGGCTGGTCAAACCGGTCAAAATGATAGACCAGTTGAAATCCTTCCTGCACGTGCAGGCAGGATATGTCTTCCAGGAAAAAATTGGCCTGATCCAGTTTGCGTACCGCTTCCATCAGATCCTGCGGCGCAACAAAATAATCAAGGTCATACCCGGTGTACAGCGGAGTCGGGCTTTTTTCCGGCTTTGAGGTTTCCTCCGTGTCCGGAGCCTTGCCGGATTTTTCGGCCGTATCGCTCATTTTTACCTCCTTGAGGCAGAGTACAGCTGTCAAAGGTCAAAACACAGTGTCGATATCTGTGGATTTCGATCCACCTCTATCTGTCTTCAACCGTATGGGGCACCGGCCACCAGCGCTTACCTGTAATTTTTTTCTGAACCTGAAACAGACCTTCCAGCAATCCTTCAGGCCTGGGCGGACAACCCGGCACATATACATCTACCGGAATAATAAGATCCACGCCTTCCACAATGCCATACTGGTCTTTATATACGAAGGGACCACCCGATACAGCGCAATTGCCCATGGCTATGACCCATTTGGGACCGGGCATCTGCTCATAGAGCCGGACAACGAGAGGGGCCATTTTGCGGGAGATGGTGCCGGCCACGATCATTAGATCGGCCTGGCGGGGAGAGGGCCTGAAAACCTCGGCCCCGAAACGTGCAGCGTCAAACCTGGCCATGCCGAAGCTCATCATTTCAATGGCGCAGCATGCCAGGCCAAATGTTAAAGGCCACAGGGACATGGCCCGGCAGACATCAATAACCTTCTGCACCGGCGCATAGCTGATTATTGGTTCATCAGTTGTGATGTCGGCGAATCCGGGGATTATATCTTGATTTTCTTGGGCCATGAAAAGACTCCTTTTTTCCAGAAGTAGATGACCGAGGCAAACAGAATCACTATAAAGATCAAGAGTTTGATAAAAGGCACATAGCCCGGGCTTTCTGCGTAGTAGGTGGCTACGGGGAACAGATATAAAACGTCCACATCAAAGGCCAGAAATATCAGGGCATAGAAATAGTAGTTGATGCCGAATTTTCCCCAGGCCGAACCATATGGGATCATGCCGCACTCATAAGGCATCCTTAATTCTTTGGCCTGAACCTTGGGTGATAAAAAATTTGAAAGGAGAAAGGGAATCACTCCGAAGAGAATCATACCCTGAATGAAGAAAAAAATGATTGCTATATGCAGCCAGGATAAGCTCATGACGACTTCCTTCCTTAAAATTAGAAGTTAAGTAGCAAAATAGCAGCAATTATGAAAATTTATCAGGGTTTCGTGGGTAAGTTTATGCAAAAACTTGTAAAACCAAGACAAATTTATTCTCGAATGGGATCAACGGACTGTTCTTACCTTGTCTTTTGGGCAATGAACATTATTTTAAAGTCTATGTCAAGCAATAATAATAAATTTTAAAAGAAATCATAAAAAAAATTATAAANGGCATGATCAGAAAGATTTCGTGTATCGCTGTGAAGCCTTAATGTGTAGCAGTTTCTATACCTGAAAACAAAGCCTGGAAGAATATAACCTCATCCAGGCAAGTGTGGCTGTCCATCCTTCGCAGCTTCTTTGGCTTTTTATACCGGACTGCTGGTTCCTGCAAATAATGTGAAGTAAATTATGTTAGACATGAATTGTTTTTAATGATTACTTCAACAGAAAAATTAGGAGTTATGTCTCAGAACAATCTTACTGCTTGAGTTGCAGAAGACTTTAAACCCTGCCAATCTTCAGGATTGCAATACTTTCAGCTACGGTCCGGTTTTTGGCTCTTCCGGTTCAAGCGTACGTAGCCGGAAAAAGTTTAAAGCATGCTAACTGTCTGTTTGGGTCAAGATGTAAGATATTTTTGTCTCTCGCCCGCTTCGGAGACTCCGCTTGAGCTGTTAGAGCTTGGGAGAAGAGAGAAGTCATTTTTTCATTGCCCTGAGCCGGGGCAATGAAAAAGGTTCTCCGCCCCAGGCGGGGAGCTTGTTATTCATAGC
>SL_3KL_010_SEDDRAFT_10002935_pt1 | contig 15532 bp, 17 predicted proteins | sample SodLakKL_010_SED_2_FD_10381 | JGI IMG/M metagenome (IMG submission 10381) | reverse complement strand
GCTGGAATCTCAATCTGATCGGCCAGCGGCAGGCCGGAACTGTTTACAAGCATGCCCGTGGCATCACGGCTAAAAGTGCCATCCCGCGTGTAGGCAATCGATCCGTCGGGCATCTCCACCTGAAAAAATCCCTGTCCGCTTACTGCAAGGTCAAGTGCATTGCCGGTTTCGGCCAGTGAGCCCTGCATAAAGTTACGGATGGTTGCCACTGCGCGTGAACCGTGCCCCACCTGCAGTGAAGGGCCGTCATTCGATACTCTCGATGCAGCTGCTCCATGTTTCGAGGATGCAATGTTCTCATAAAAAAGATCCTGGAACGCAATGGTGCTTCGTTTAAAGCCTGTTGTACTTACGTTTGCCAGATTGTTGGCTATGTTATCTACAGATCGCTGTTGGGCACTCATTCCAAGTGCGCCTGTACTCAATGCTCTGAACATTTGTCTTTGATTTAATTAGCGTTAAAATCGTCCCAGGCTGTTGGTAGCCTGCGAAAGTGTTTCATCTGAGGTTCTCATCGCCCGCTGCTGAGCTTCGAACATTTGCATATTCTGCATCATGTCTACCATTTCATTCAGCGGGTTTACGTTTCCCTTTTCGTAGTAGCCCTGTAGTACCGACGTGCCTTCCTCATCGTTGAGGGGTATTACCGATGTAGCTGCGAAGTAGGAATTCCCCCGCCTTTCGAGCTGAGACGGGTCGCTGACACCGGCTATCTTGATTCGGTCGAAAATCTCGTTATTAAGTCGTATGGTGCCATCTTTACCTACTTCAAACTGTGCACTTCCGCCATCGGGGGCAGAAGCCGTAAAATATTCCGGAATGTGAATTGCACCGCCACTGCCAATTACATGGGCGCCACGGCTGTTCACAATGTACCCATCCGGGTCTACTCGAAACCTTCCATCCCGAGTGAGATAACTTTGTCCATCCTCTTCTACCACAAAAAATCCATCTCCCTGAATCCCGAAATCAAACTCATTGCCGGTGGGCTCAAGCACGCCTTGTTCAAGATTTACCTGTTGCATAGGTACAGTCCGGGTTACATCAACACCGTTTATTCTTTCAGTGAGAAGCCTGTGGAACAACTTGTTACCTTTAAAGCCCGGGGTATTGATATTGGCGAGATTGTCGGCAGTAACCTCCTGTGCTCTTGAAAGCATTTGCATTGCCTGCATCTGTGCCTGAAATCTGTCAATCATTGTTAATGGTTTTGGTTCTGACCAATTAAGTACATTTTTGTGCGGCTCTGCTTCCGCCGCGCTTATGGTCTATACATTCAAATTGTATGCCATCTGTTAATTCCACCTGTTCAACAGGCACTATTCCCCCTGAATTAAATGATCTTGCTTTCCTGATTATTTCTGGTTAAAACGGTACCTATGCCTGTTTAGAGCCTCAATTGCCAACCTTCAGACAGGTGTGAGATTGCCCCTTAAGTTTTATCTATGCAATCAGAAACTTTTTCCAAATCGCTGAAAAATCTTTCTGCTCTCATTTTTCCACCAACTGGAAATGTTTTCCGCTTGAAGGAAGTATTCTGCCTCAATTAACCCTTTGCACGCCCTTAAATGGAATCTCAGAACCCGATTCCCAGAGTGGTACTGTATTTGATATAGGACAAGCATCATGGCGGACCAAAAGACAGACCAGGAAAAGACGGAAGAACCCACGCAACGCAAGCTTGAGAAAGCTCGTGAGGAAGGGAATGTTAGCATAAGCAAGGAGATCTCCTCTGTGATGCTGATGGTGATATCTGTGATTATATTCATTGGATCGGGCGGTTTTATGTACGGCCGGCTCGAATCACTTTTCGAAACCTTCTTCCTCGGATCGGGTATGGCACTTGAAGACCAGGACCACGCCATTGAGTATCTGGAGAAAGCGCTCGTTCTTGGGTTCGAAATGATGATCCCCATTATGGTGATGCTGCTATTTACCGCGCTCCTGGTGAATATGGTGCAGACGGGAGGTGTCTTTTCTGTGAAGGCGATTCAGCCAAAAGGCAGCAAGATCAATCCCATTAATGGAATGAAAAAAATCTTCTCCATGAAAGGGGTTGTAGAGCTGATCAAAGGCTTTTCTAAATTATTCATCGTCAGCCTTATCGTCTATTACACGGTGAGAAATGATATTGAAAACTTCGTTGCCATGTCGGTAATGCCACTCAGCTACAACATCAGCGAATCGGGTGCCTATATATTGATGTTCGTAAGCCGGATTTTGGCAGCGCTGTTTATTCTTTCAGTAGCCGATGCGGTATATCAGAGATATCAACACCGTAAAGACTTGCGGATGACCAAACAGGAGGTGAAAGATGAATACAAGCAGATGGAGGGTGATCCGCATGTTAAAGGACAGCGCAAGAAACTCGGAATCTCCCTTCGCCAGCGAAAGCGCCTCGATCATGCCCTGCTGAGCTCTGATGTTGTAATCACCAACCCCACGCACTATGCTGTGGCCCTAATGTACGACCCGGAGCATAATGATGCTCCGATTGTGCTGGCTAAAGGCATGAGGCTGAAAGCTCTCAGGATAAAAGAGCTGGCCAAAAAGTACGGTGTTCCCATTGTTGAGAATAAGCCCGTAGCCCGAGCCCTTTATGCCACAGCCGAGGAAGACCAATATATCCCGGCAGACCTGTTCCGTGCCGTAGCCGAAATCCTGGCCTACGTCTACAAAATTAAAAACAAACACAAAGTATAGTTTAGATAATGTCATCAAGCGGATTTAATAGCGGACAGATGAAGGAGATGTTCTTCAAAACGGATGTGCTCATTGCTTCCAGTATTATCGTGATCCTGATGATCATGATTTTTCCGTTTCCGGCTGGTGTGATGGATATCTTTCTCGCGCTCAATGTATCTCTCTCCATCGTAGTTTTGCTTGTTGCCTTTTACACGCTGAAGCCGCTGCAGTTTGCGGTTTTCCCGGGCATGCTTCTTATACTCACTCTGTTCAGGCTATCGCTAAACGTGGGAACCACCAGGCTGATTCTCAGTGACGGCTACGCCGGATCGGTAATTGAATCTTTTGGCGGATTTATCGTACAGGGCAATTTTGTGATTGGTATAATCATATTTGCTGTACTTGTGATCATCAACTTTGTTGTAATTACCAAAGGTGCCACGCGAATCGCGGAAGTTGCCGCCAGGTTTACGCTCGATGCAATGCCTGGCAAGCAAATGTCGATAGATGCAGACTTAAGTGCAGGCCTCATCAGTGATCAGGAAGCCAAACAGCGGCGCGAGGAGATATCAAACGAAGCCGATTTTTACGGTGCCATGGACGGTGCCAGTAAATTTGTGCGCGGCGACGTTATCGCCGGTCTGCTAATTACGTTTATCAATATTGTTGGCGGTCTGGTTATTGGAACTGCACAGCAGGGAATGTCGCTGGCTGAGGCCGGCCAGGTGTACACCTTGCTTACAATCGGTGACGGCCTCGTTTCACAAATTCCGGCGTTGCTGATCTCTACCGCGGCCGGTATCATCGTATCAAGAGCCGGTTCGGAAGGCAACCTGAGTGAAGAGCTTACATCACAAGTGCTTGGCAACCCAAAAACCGTCATGATCGGGTCGGCATTTGTATTCTTCATCGGTATCCTGCCCGGCATGCCGCTATTACCATTCTGGACCATAGGCGGATTTTTTCTCTTTGTTGCCTACAGAAAAAACAGGTCGCTCACAAAAGAAGAAGACCAATATTTGCTTGAAGAAAGTTCTGAAAAGAAAGAGAAGCCCGATGAACGCGTTGAGGATTATCTGCTGCTCGATACCCTCGAACTTGAAATTGGGTACAGTCTCATACCTATGGTTGAAAACGAGCAGGGCGGCGATCTTCTTGAGCGAATGTCATCACTACGGAAACAGCTGGCCTCTGAGCTTGGAATTATCATCCCATCTATCCGAATACGTGATAACGTTCAGTTAAATGCGAACCACTATGTAATAAAAATGCGCGGCATAGAACAAGGACAGGGAGAACTGCTGCCTGGTTATTATCTCACGCTTCTGCCGGCCGACTTTAAACCCGACATTCAGGGTATCGAAACGAAAGATCCAACATTCGGAATGGATGCAATCTGGGTGAGCGGAAAAAATAAATCAAGTGCTGAGAAATACGGGCTATCGGTGATAGAAGCCGGAGCGGTGATCTCTACTCACCTGATGGAAGTTCTGAAGAAAAACGCATACAAATTGTTAGACCGTCAAATGGTGCAGCGTCTCATCGACAATGTTAAGGAGCAGTATCCGGCACTTGTTGACGAACTGATACCGGACGGCCTGAAGATCGGCGACGTTCAAAAAGTATTGAAGCGCCTGTTAAGAGAACGTATTCCCGTAAAAGATTTGGTCACCATACTCGAGACCCTTGCCGACCACTGCCAGCAGACCCAGAACACGGACGTACTCACCGAGTATTGCCGCGCTGCATTGGCTGAAACCATTACAAGGCAGTTTGCCACCGACAACAATGAGGTAGTAGTTGTAATGATGGACTCCTCACTTGAATCACATCTTATTGGACAGGCTCAGCAGGGAACACTGAACCCAAACACGTTAGGGCTTACCCCCGATACCGTCGAGGCCCTCTATCAGAGTGCATCCTCCGTGTTCGAAGATATGATCAGGCAGGGATATGATCCGCTACTTCTAACCTCACCGGTGCTTCGATTTACCATGTTTGAGTTTTTGGCACCGATTTTGCCTGAAATAAATGTACTCTCGTATAACGACATTAGTCCGGATGTGCAGTTTAAGACCTTTGACAGGCTCCGGATTCAAAAAGCTGAACTTGAAGAGCACGCTACTGCCTGATGCTGAAAAAATTCATAGGAAAAACCATTGATGCTGCTAAGATGAGCGCAAAGCATGTACGGAGACGACTTCGTAATACTGGACTCTACGCCTGAAAACGGCGATAACAACGCCGGAATTACGGTTATGGTTGACAAAAGCAGCAGGCAAAAGACCTCCGCCAATCATTCTTCTGCGACTGGCAAAAATGTAAATGGAACCGTATCGGAAGGCGTCCGATTCGAGCGTTCCGGCAGCAGCAGAGAACGTGTAAGTCCAAATCTTCAGAAACTCAGATCGTTTGCCGAGACAAATTTTGGAGATGATTTCTACAACGCTCTTCAGCAGAAAGAGGAAAAAAATACAGCTAAAACGGAAAAGAAAGCCACCGAAGAGCCCAACGTCGATAGACATCTGGGTGAAAATGAAAAAGAAAAAACCGTTTATCGCAGGTCAAGTGTTCGCTCTGTCCCTTCCACTGTTTCAGACAACGCACAACAATGGCCCTCAAAGAGGAACGATGCCGGGAGCATCTTAAACGGCACAGCGGATACAGTTTCTTCAGATGAAGACTTTACAATGCCTGACAGGGCTTTGCTGCGAAAATTTGATGAATCAAAACCGAAAGTTGCTATACCGGGATCAGCTGTATCGGCGAAAAGCCGGCAAGACCAGCGGGAAATTTCAGCCCTTCACAGAAGATTCGATAAGCTGGAAGCTCTGCTCGACTCAGCCCTGATATCCTCGAACCTTGAATACGCATCACACCCGGCGTTTCAGCAGCTTGTTCAGGCAGGTATAGCTACCAGTACAGCAGCCGGCTGGTTCGGTGATATTATCAGGCAGGGTGTTGATCCATTTGATCAGGGCGATCTTTTTATGGCAAAACTCTCAGGCATTATCCGGGATGCCCTGACCGGTGCAGTTGCTGCCCCAGCGGTTAAAAATATACTTTTCACAGGCCCTTCGGGCTCAGGCAAAACCAGCCTGATCATGAAGCTGCTATCAAGTCCGTACTTTTTTATCGATAAAAAGCTGGCGGTCGTCTCAATGAAGCCCCAGGATGATGCATCCGGCACATACTACACTGTGCTTGAACCATTTTGCAGAGACCGTGAGATGCCATTTTACAACATTAGCAGTGGCGTTGACATCACCCGGATTAAAGATGAATTGGAAGCATTTGATCATGTTTTATTCGACAGTGCCTCCCTGTCCATTTCAAACGAGGCATCATTCAGGGAATATTGGAAACTTAGGCAGGTTCTCGCATCCGTTACCCCCCTGGAAGTACATTATGTAATTAATGCTTCAATGAACCGCTTTTACTTCAATAACTCAGCATCACTGCATCATCCGCTGCAACCCGATTTCATAGCAATCACACACCTTGATGAAGCACCCCAGTGGGGGCCTGTGATTCCTTTTCTGAAAGACATGGGATGTGCTGTACGCTATGTGAGCACCGGCAGGAATTTGAACAACAGCATTGCAGAGTTTGAACCTGCATGGTTTGCGAAAAAAGTACTTCAGGAGTCATGAACATCGAAACAATGGAAAAACAAGAATTACAATCTGCCTACATCCTCGCTGTAATCAGCGGAAAAGGCGGCGTCGGTAAAAGCATGACGAGCGTTCATATCGCTGAAGTGCTGTCGGGCATGGGATATAAAACCGGGCTCATCGATGCCGATATCGGCCTTTCGAATTGCGCTACATTGCTCAACGAAACCGTAACGGCCAGTGTGGCCGACTGGATTCACGGAGAGTGTACGCTGGAAGAACTACCACATGCCTGTGGTTCGATTACCTTAATTACAGGATCCGATCAGCCTGGAAAAGTGCAGTTTCAACCCGAGCTCATGATGGACGCTCTGGACCAGGTAACAGATTACCTTGCTGCCAGTCATGATTTCATAATCATCGACACCCCTGCCGGAGCGGGGGAAATGACCCTCTGGGCTCTTGACCGAGCACATATTGGTACCGTTATCCTTGTAGATGAACCAACCGCCATTTCAGATGTTTACAGGCTTTGCAAGTATGTTTACAGTATCGATCCTGAATATCCCTTTGCGGCTGTTGTTAATTTTGCGGAAAACGAAACCTCTGCCGACGATACTGCCAAACGTTTTAATACCATTCTCGGCTATTTTCTCAACAAAAAAGCAGCGTATCTCGGTTTTATTCCGGCGTCCGAACAGATCAAAAGCGCTGTAAAAAATCAGGTTACGCTTTACGACTCCGGAAATAACGATTCGGTAATGAACGAATTCCGGTTTATTGCCCAAAACATTGCCGGCATGGCTGCCGATCAAACCAAACAACTTTCAAACACGGCTTATTAATAAAAGGAGTACATCATGTTACTACGTCTGATTACAGTTATATCACTTATTAAATTCTTGATTCTCATGATTTCAGGGATGAATATCGATGTGGCGCTTTACAGGAGCCTGATCGTGTTCATGATTCTTTTTACGGTAGCTTATTTTACCATCTTCTTCCTGAATGTGGTAAGAGAAAACCCCAGCGGTGGAAGCAAAACCGTACCCGACTTAAACAATCCGACGAACAGTAAAGAAGAGAGCTGATCATGGGCAATTCAACACTACAGGAGCTTGTTGAGTCGTATTGCAAAGATCCGGCCGATGGGCTAAGAAACTCGATCATTACAAAGTCGATGCCGCTCATCAGAAGTATTTTGGGTAAGATCAATCGCCCCGATCAGCCGCTTGCGCAGATCGAAGACCTTGAAAGCGCCGGCATCAGCGGGCTTATTCAGGCCATGGATACGTACGACTGTGGAAAAAATATCCAGTTCAACACGTATGCCTATTACAGAATACGGGGCAGTATTATAGATTACTTAAGAAAAATAGATCAGCTGCCCCGTAAACAGAGAAAAAATTATGGGCTGGTACAGGAAGCATCCGACAGACTTTCGCAGAAACTCGGAAGGGAGCCTCTGGATGAGGAAATCGCCGAAGAGCTCGATATGCCGATCGATGATTATCATCAGCTTCTTGCGAATGTTCAGCAGAGAAATGCCTTATCTCTCGATAATTCGAAAGATGAGAACTCGGGGTCGTTCTACGATGTGCATGCCGACCCGGACAGTGAAACTCCCGACAATGATTTGGAGAGAAAGGAATTAGCGGAAAATCTAAAGCGCAGAATAGGAAAATTGAAAGAGCGCGACAGGCTCATTCTAACGCTCTATTACTATGAGGATATGACCATGAGTGAAATTGCGCTGCTGCTTGATCTCTCCGAGGCAAGGATATCACAGATTGTTGGGAAACTTCTAATACAACTAAAGCACGATCTCGTTAAAGTTGAGGTGTATAATTAACGATAATAAGGCGTACAAACCGGTTGTTCCGGCATGTGTCGGATCAGCCATTACCATAAATCGGTTGCACTACGCTCATGTCACGAATAACCAGACTTGGGAAAATACCCCAGCTTCTGAACAGGAAGAAGGATTTGGAACGCGATGCCGATAGAAAGAAAAAAGATCAGGAAAGACCTCCATTTACTTTGTCAGAACAGCCCAAGGCAAAAAAACCCAAACTATCGATAAAGAAACCCCCCCCTTCTGAAGAAAAAAAGGGACCATCACCCGATGGAGTTGGCGGACGAATCGACCTGAAAGTGTAATGGCCCCATAGCTGCCTCCCGTTTACAACATTGAAGATGCAATAGCAGTGTAACCCCACCTGTCACGAATTTTTATCAACGCAGTGATTCGAAACGAGGATTCCTGGTAAACTTAGGTCGTGTAGCCAAATCCCGGAATTCATTTTTGAAACTACTGTCTTAGCCCTCACCTTATAATCGAAGTCGGGAACAATCAGAACTGGTGCTGATGGCATCGCTACTTGGTGACCAAACTACCGCATCCACAACGATCAGACAGAGACCCGGCTTTAGCTTTACTAAAACCACCCGTCTGCGAACCATCGTTATCCGATACCCTCACCCGTCCGGTATCATCAAACCCATCAGATGCTGGAGAAAATCATACAGCCGGTGAAACATCATTTCGAACGCTACGGGCAGGTATGGCACCACAAGGATCAGAAGTGTGAGGCCAACGCCGATTTTAATGGGAAGTGCAATGAACATGATGTTTGCCTGCGGCATAATTCGCGCAAAAATGGCAAGTGAAAGGTCCAGCAAAAAAAGAACTACGAGAAATGGTGACGTTATCTGCACGCCAATCACAAACAGGTAAGTAGCCACTTCCAGAAGATAGGGGCCCGCAAGATGTACCTGGGCCTGATTCAGCGGTATAACTTCAAAACTTTGTGCCAGTGCCCGGATATATATTTTATCACCGTCTATTGCAAGAAATACAAGTACTGCAAGTAAGCTGAACAGGTTACTGATAATGGTGCTTTGCTCCTGCGTCATGGTATCAACCATGTCGGCGAAAGCGAGTGCAATCTTCAGGCTTATAAGTCTGCCGGCCATTTCAAGCCCCGCAAATATGAGCTGGCCAATCAGTCCCAGAACGGCCCCCACAAGAACTTCAATTATGATTGCAGTTGCAAGAAATAAAGCTCCGGAATCCGTCGGTATAAATACATTTTCAGCCGGTATCACCGGATACAGCAATACGCTTGTGATCAGCGCAAAAAAGATTTTTATCTGTACCGGAAAAGCTGCTGAACTGAAAAAAGGCGCCGTCATAATCATGCTGCTGATCCGCACAAAGATCAAGAAAGCGGCCAGTATGAAATCAACAGAAAAGAGCGCCATGATGAGATTGCTGACTATTTAACCGAATACGTTCACGCAGCTTGATTTAATTGCTTATTTGTGGGATGAAATCAAAGATCCTTTGCATAAAGTCGATCGCAAACTGAAGCATAAAAGCGAACGTGAAGAACAGGATAATCACAACCACAACCATTTTTGGAACGTAGCTCAGTGTCATTTCCTGAATGGATGTGGCAGCCTGGAAGATCGCAATAGACAGCCCAATAATCAGCGCACCGGTTAAAACCGGTGCCGATAATACCACAACAGCCATTAACATCTCCTGCAGCCAATATAATCCCGTTTCAATATTCATTATGATCTCCTCCGTCAGTTAAAACTTCTCACCATCGATTGCACCAAGAGATACCAGCCATCTGTGAGTACAAATACCAGAATTTTGAACGGCAGCGATACCAGAACAGGCGGCAGAAAAATAATCCCCATCGACAGAAGTATGGAGGCCACCACGAGGTCGATTACCATAAATGGCAGATAAATCATAAAACCAATCTGAAATGCAATCCGCAGCTCACTCATCACATACGAGGGCACCACAACATAGAGCGGGATGTCTTCGATACTGTTCACGCTCTCAATCTCTACCATGTCCATGAAGAAGAGCAGATCCTGGTCGCGCGTTTGGTTTACCATAAACTCCTTGAGCGGTACTGCTGCCTCCGAAAGTGCTTCAACCTGTGTCATCTCTTCATTGATGTAGGGTTGGATGGCATTCTGATTGATTGCATTAAATGTCGGCATCATAATGAAAATCGTGAGGAACAGCGCAAGGCCTATTAGTACCTGGTTAGGCGGTGATTGCTGCGTTCCCAAACCCATTCGCAGGAAAAAGAAAACAACGATGATCCGGGTAAAACTGGTCATCATTGTGATGAAAGCGGGCCCAAACGAAAGTACGGTAATCAAAATCAGTGCCTGAATGGCAAGCGAAAAGTCTTCAGCTTCGCCGCCAATCGAAAGATCAATCTGGGGCAATGCCTGCGCAATAACCGGTATCGTAATGGCAGTGCTGCTTGTTACAAAAGATGATGCAAATGCTGCGCCGGGTGTTAATAGAAACAAAAAGGCCAGCATCACTCCTGTGCGAATAATAACCATGTGCTTTCGGGCGCTGAAAATCGTGCTTCTCCTTGTCATTGCCTGCCTTTAAATATGTTATAAAAGCTATTTTCCTCTTCGTGCACTTCGGGCTGTTGTTCATTCCATTCTGCTCTGGAATAGCGATGGAGCAGATTCACCGAACTGCCGGTTAAACCAATCACCCAAATCTCATTATTGATTTCAATGATTTTAATCTGTGCGCCAAGGCCAAGAGCTTGTTGCCCATGCTCTATGAATGAACCGTTTTGGCTGACGCTGCCCGTGCTTTTACTTCTTGTTCTCGACCAAATCCAAACACCGGCAAGAAGTGCAATCAGCACCATGAATGTTGTAAAGGCATTCATGAAAATGTTTGTGCTCCGGGCTTCTGTTTGAGGCGCCTGGCGTACTTCGCGATTCAGCACCGTTCTGATGCTATCGGCTCGTTCGGTAACCGAAGGGTCGGATGGTGAAGAAGAACTTGTGTATTCCATCCTCGACACCATGAAAAGCCACATCACCAGCAGAACTACCGAAATCGAAATAACAATTTTCAGTACTTTCTGCGGGCTGGCTGATGAATGAGATAAAAGCTGCCTGAGGTCCATTATTTGATTCCCGCAAGCCTTTGCCGCGTTGTAACAAGATTGGAGATTCGNACCCCAAAATGCTCATCAATTACAACAACTTCACCGTATGCAATGCACTGTCCGTTAACGAGGATATCAGCCGGTTCTCCGGCGAGTTTTTCAAGCTCGATCACCGATCCCTTGGAGAGCTGAAGTACTTTACCAAGCGGCATCTGTATTCTTCCCAGCTCTACCGAAACATCCATTTCTACATCCTTAAGAAGATCCATGCTATGAACACCGCCGTTCTTGTAAGCGGGTGAACCTTCCTCAAAATCATCAAACTCAACTTTTTGGCCGGAAATCGTCTCCTGCTCATTGCTCATTCTTTCCATCTCAGCTGCTGCTGTGGGACGAAAGTCGCTTTCTGCCTCGGTGTTGTTCGTTTCCGAATCGTCATTTACCGCTGCAGTGCCGGCACCGTCCTGGCTTCCGCCAAGCGGCAACTTTGGATTTCCAACCATCATTTCAGCACGAAGCTTCTTATCACCTACACCGTCAACTTCAAAGTGCATCAGCAGGTACTCTGAGTGTTTAATTTCTTTGTGAGCCTGAGCCAATGCAAGTACCTGGATCTCTTCCAGGTCTGTACTGACGCCGTCTGTACTTAGCTTTTTTAACAGTGTCTCCGAAAGCTCACCCGAAAATTTCTTTAATAGGTCACGGGTAATTTCGTTGCTGCTATTCTCTTCGGTACCGAGCATGGTTTTCGAAAGAATAGCATACCATTCCTGATCGAGAACCAGAATAATGTCGGCGCCAAGCGTTTTATCTCTCGTAAGAAGAAAGATATCTGTCTTTTGCAGTGCGCTGAGAGCCGCTTCGCTCTCTTTTGTTTCAGACGATGTTAGTGTAACCTTTGTATCCCCGAGAAGTACTGATGTCAAAAATGATTCAACTTCCGGCAGATATTGTTCAAATTCTTCTTTCCAGCTTTCCATAGTTAGATGAGTTCCTGTTCGTTGATTTCTTCTATCATTTCAAAGACCTTTACCGCTTTCCGGCCCCTTGCAAGCCCCGGGTACGCCGTCATTTTCTTTACACCGTTTATTCGAACTTCAAGCGGTCTGTCGGTGCGTTGGTTAAGCATAAGTGAGTCCCCTTCTTTCAGGCTCAGTACTTCTTGAAGTGTAAGTCTTGTATTGCCGAGAAGCGGCTGTACATTCACAACTGCGTTTGTGAGCGTTTTCTTAAAGAGATTCATCTCTTCGTGGGAGAGCTTTTCAACATTTTCCTGATTCCCTTTTCGCAGCACGCTATCATTTAACGCTTTTTTTAGCATGCTGTAGGGATACGATACCTGGATTTCGACCTGCTGTTCGCCAAGCTCCACCTCAAATCTGGCTACAATGCACGGATCTGCCGAGTCGATCTGGATATTTTCCGGCTTGCTCTCATAGCTAAAAGAGCTGATATCGAATTTCATATGCGGATCCCAGGCATTCTGAATCTCCCGGTTGAAATTGAATATCACACGGCGCATTATTTTCTCTTCGATCGTTGTTAATGCGCGAAATTCGGTGAGATCTTCCCCGCGACCGCCACTTTGCTTCTCTACGATATGAATGCAAAAACCGGGAGGCATGGCTACAATCACTTCACCTCCCATTTCATCTATTGAAAGCAGATATAGGGCATTGGGGGTCTCAAGCTTGTTTATGAAGTCGCTGGTTGAGAGCTGATCAATTTTCTGCAACCGAACGTTAACCTTGTTTCGAAGTGCATTGCTGAATACCCTGCTCAGATTTTTAGCACAAACTTCGTGCAATGAGCGAACTGTTCGCATCACATCATTGCTGAACAGCATTGGCTGCCTGAAATCGTACGACTCTATGTTCCTAGCATTGCCGGTCCTCTCTGAGGTTGCAGTCGGTTTCATAAAATATTTTTGGTTCGGTTATTCGCATTACTGCATTACATATCTGGTGTAATACAAATTGCGTACCGAACGCTCACCGATCGCGTTGTTTACAATACCGGCAAGCTCATACCTCAGCTTCTCTCTCTCTTCGAACTGTGCAAGCTGAGACACCGTGCGTGATGACAAAGCTTCATTCATATTATGCCGTATTCCATGCTCGTGCTGCCTTACCAAGCCCAAATGCTTGTTATTACTCAACTCAAGGCTGATACCCACTACTAAAAACCTCTGCCCATTGGTGCCTGCGGGATTTACAATCAACTCCTCCATTTCATAAAACACGCTTTCGTCGCTGCTTATACTTTGCACAAAGCCATATATTTTTTCGTAACTGCTATCCACAAATGTGTAAGCAAGTAAAACCTGGGCGGCAAGGATAAACACAATCAGGAAAATTTTTCCAGGCGTCTTCAATTTGTTTCCACCTTTATTCCCATCCTTATTCTCATTCTCGGCCTCGGCTTCAGGTGAGTTGGTTTTTTTGGTTTCTTCCGCCATTTTTCTGTTTCTCTGTTAGTTTATGATAGCGTTTATCTCGAGAAGGGCACCTGCTCTGAGATCTCAAATATTGAACCCTGGCTTTCCATGAGCTCTTTGTACCTCACGTATATTTCTACCCTTCTGTTGGTTCTTCTCCCCTCTGGTGTGCTATTAGTTACCAGGGGGCGATATTCACCAAAACTGGTTGCCTTAAACCTTGCGGGATCCAGAGTAGAACCCTCACGGATAAATTGCACCACAGATACTGCCCTGGCAGCTCCGAGGTGCCAGTTCGATTCGTATTTCGAACGTACAGATATCGGCACATTATCAGTATGTCCTTGTACTTCCGCTTCCTCTATTTCATCATCAAGTACGGCAGCTATTTCATTTAATACCAGTTTAGCGAGCGGCAGCAGTTCCGACGATCCGCTGTCGAACGTGAGCGAATCAGCCAGGGTAATTTTCACGCCCTCAGCAATAGGTTCAAAATCGATTTGAGCAGATAGCCCATGGTCTTCAAATAAATCCTTGATATCCTCCCACTTTTGCATTAAATCAATTCGATAAGACTCACTGCTGTCATGCGATTTATGCGTTACTATCGAACTTTGATTCATTACACCAACTGAGCTCTGGAAATACGATATAAAATTATCGAAGATATTATCATCGATACCCGGAGTGAGCGTATACAGAAGCACAAAGAAGACCAATAGCAGCGTCATAAGATCGCCGTAGGTCATCAGCCAGTTTCCAGAATTCTTTTTAGATCGTCCCATTCGTTGTTCTGCTGTTCAATCCAGAGTTGATAGAGTTTCTCGTCTCGCTCCTTACCGATCCTTAGGCTTTCGTGGTACATGATATATTCAGCCCTACCTTTCGGATCTACGTGTATCAGCATCTTCTTCTCCATAATGCGCGGGTTTTCTCCATCTACCATTGAGAGGATCCCCGTTCTGAACATCTCTTTTCTGTTGAGATCAAGTTCGCTCAGAAACTCCAGTTTACCCGCAAGAGGGCCGAGTAGCATGTTTGCGATAACGGCTCCATATAAGGTGGTAAGAAGTGCAACAGAGAGACCGGCGCCCAGCTGTTCGGGATCGGAAATATTCTGCAACATAAGTACCATTCCTACCACAGTACCAATCATTCCAAAAGCAGGTGCGTAAGTAGCCATAGACTCCAATACGTTTATGGAGACTTCGACCTGCTTTTCCCGCAGGCGTATTTCATCTTTGAGGATGTTATCCATGCTGTCTCGCTTAAAGCCATCTACAGCCAGTTGCAGTCCATTCTTCAGATATTGATCGTGAACGTGTTCGATATCGCGGTCGAGCACCAGCAGCCCACCGGTTCGAACTCTTCGAGCGAACATACTAAGCAGTTCCATATCCGTCCTCAGGTCAATTTCCTTTGTTCCCATCAGGCTGATCATCGTCTGAAAACTATCTTTGATGTTCTGAAAACTATAATTCACCATCGTTGCTGATACAATTCCGCCAACTACAATTAGCAGTGACGAGAGGCTGGCAAATACACCCAAACTGCCCTGAGTTACGATAGCAAGAATAATGAGAGTGAACCCAGCGAGTAATCCTATGATTGTTGATCGGTCTAACATAGCTCAGTTATCGTCTAACCCAGCCGTTTCTTAACAGTCTGCACCGTCATATTTGCCGTCAGATCAAATTTCTGCAGAGTTACACCACCAGCCCGCATTTCACTGCGTGAGGAAAAGATGAGCGTTTCACGGTTATCGCTTCGCTCGGTACTCACAAATAATACTGTGTTAAGTTGTTAACTCATTCTAAATCAATGTCCAGCGGCAAATTATT
>SL_3KL_010_SEDDRAFT_10002934_pt1 | contig 15532 bp, 13 predicted proteins | sample SodLakKL_010_SED_2_FD_10381 | JGI IMG/M metagenome (IMG submission 10381) | reverse complement strand
GAGCGGCGGGGCCCTCACCGGCCCCGCCATTACCCTGGACCGCCAGACCTTTCCCGGCACCGACCTCTGCCCCTGATCCAGCCGGCCTGCTGATCCCCATGCCAACCCTCCTCGTCACCGCGCTGATTCTCGGACTGTTGTCGGTTCAGGAGGCCGGCCACCTCCCTGGAGCCCTTCCAACGGAGGAAAGGACGGGTTCCACCCAGGCCCCCCTCAGCAGCAGTGAGACAGCTGTCGACACTCTCCGTGGGGCCGCCTCCTTCGACACGGTCTGGGTCCGGATCCGGGACACCCACTACGACCCGGAGCTGGGCGGACTGGACTGGGAGGGCCTTCGAGCCGAACTCCGCCCCCGAGCGGCTCAGGCGACCAGCCAGGCGGAACTCCGCCGAGTCATCCGAGAACTGCTTGACCACCTGGGAGAGTCCCACTTCGTCCTCATCCCTTCCGGTGCGGAGGATCCCGCATCAGTGGGCGGTGGAACGGCGTCTCCAGGCATGGACCTCCGCTGGCTCGACCAGGGTGCGGTAGTGACCCGGGTGGAAGAGGGAGGGGGCGCACATCGGGCTGGAATCCAGCCAGGAGAGCTCCTCCTGGCCATGGAGAATGAGTCGGTGGAGGCGCTTCTGGAACGAGCCCATCCGCCAGCAGACGCTCCGAACCGGGCTCATCCTCCCTACTGGGAAGATCTCCTCCTGACCAACTGGATCCAGGGGGATTCAGGGGAAGAACGGCGGATGACCCTCCTGGACCGGAACGGGCAGGAGAAGGAGCTCACGGTGGAGTTGGCCGAGCCGGCCGGTGAACTGGTCCAGTTCGGCCACCTCCCTCCCTTCCGGCTGGCCGTGACGGAACGGACGCTCCGGGCAAAGGACGGGAGACCAGTCGGCCTCATCCGCTTCACGGGCTGGTTCCCCCAGATCACTTCCCAATTGGCAGAGGCCGTCCATAGCCACCGGGAGAGCCAGGGTATCATCCTGGACCTTCGAGGCAACCCCGGAGGCGTGGGGGGTCTGGTGATGGGGGTGGGAGGTCACTTCCTGGACGAGCGGCTGCCTCTGGGCGAGATGCACACCCGGGAAACGTCCCTTCGCTTTGTCGTCAATCCCCAACGGATCGCTCCCGACGGGAGCCGGGTAGAGCCCTTCCAGGGTCCCCTGGCCATCCTGGTGGATGGACTTTCTGCCAGCACCACTGAGATCTTCGCCGGAGGAATGCAGGCCCTGGGACGGGCCCGGATCTTCGGCCAGACCACAGCCGGGCAGGTGTTGCCCGCCGTCCTCACCACACTTCCCAACGGCGACCGCCTCATGCACGCCGTAGCTGACTTCACGGCGCCAGATGGGTCCCGCCTGGAGGGGACAGGCGTGGATCCGGACATTCAAGTCATCCTGAGTCGGGACCGGCTCCTGACTGGAGACGACCCGGTCCTGACCCAGGCGCTGGACTGGATTTCCAGCGCTTCTCACTACAATAGCGAGTCACATCCATGACACACCCCATCGCCCATCGGTTGCGGGCGCTCCTCCTTGCTGCCGGAGCATTCCTGACGGCCACCTCCCTCCTGGCTCTGCCCCACCCGATTCACGGCCAGGAGCTCCCGGATGCCGACGACCTCATCGCATCCTACGTGGAGGCCATCGGGGGGAGTGAGGCCCATTCCACCCCCACCTCCATCCGGACCATGGGGACCATGTCCCTCCCCGGGATGGGAATCGAAGGGGAGTTCGAGCTCCTCCAACTGCCCGATGTGGGTTCCCGCATGATCTCCACCATTCCAGGGATGGGCCAGCTCATGGTGGGCTTTGACGGAGAGGTGGGATGGTCCTTGAACCCTATGACCGGCCCCCAACTCATGGCTTCGGAGGAGCTGGCTCAGATGCGTGAAAGGACCCTTCTGGCGGCCACCCTCCGGGATCGGGAGGTGGTCCGGGAACGGGAGACCGTGGAACGGATACAGGTCGAGGGGGAGCCCTGTTACCGGGTCCGGCTGGTCTGGGCTTCGGGCCGGGAGACCTTCGACTGCTACGCCGTCGACTCCGGACTCCTCCTTCAGTCCGAAGATGTCCAGGTGAGCGACATGGGCCAGGTCCCCACTACCACTCGTTACGCCGACTATACGGATTTCCACGGCATGGTCCTGCCAACCCGGATGATTCAGGAGACCATGGGTATGGAGCAGATCCTTGAGATCGAGTCGGTTGTGTTGGACGACGCCGGCCCCTCCGACCTGGAACCCCCGGCCCAGATCCAGACCCTCCTGGAAGGGGACTGACCGGAGATACGTGTCCCACTCCTGGCTGCACCGCCACACCCATCGGCTCACCACCTTCGCCGCCCGGACCTATTATCGGATCACGGTGGCAGGAAAGGACGTGCCCCTTCAGGGCCCGGTTCTCCTGGTGGCCAATCATCCCAACTCGCTCCTGGATCCGGCGCTGGTAGCCATTGCCGCAGACCGGCCGGTCCGCTGGCTGGCCCGGGCGGGTCTTTTTCAGCAACGCAGCATCGGCTGGCTGATCCGGGGCTCGGGCGCCATTCCCGTCTATCGGCGACAGGATGCCCTGGAGGGTGGGGAATCCGTTGACCTGGCCACCCGGAATCGGCAGATGTTCTCCGCCGCCCGGCAGGCCATCCTGGAGGGGAGCGCCATCGGGATCTTCCCCGAGGGACTCTCCCACTCGGCTCCGTCCCTGGCACCACTGAAGACGGGGGCTTCCCGCATCGCCCTGGGGGCCGCCCGGGAAGGAGCCGGGGCCTTCCCCATCCTCCCTGTGGGTCTGACGTTCCAGGGCGGGAAGGAGCGCTTTCGCTCCCGCGCCCTTCTCCTTGTGGGACGACCCGTCGGTTGGGATGACCTGGCCCAGGAGGGAGAAGACGGGACCGAGGCCGTGCGGGAGTTGACCCGTCGGATCCACCAGGGGTTGGCCCGGGTGACGGTGAACCTGGAGAGCTGGGAGGATTTTCCCATCGTGGAAGGAGCGGAGGCCATCCACGATGCCGAATATGGCCACCGGGAGTCTACCAACCCGGTCCGCTGGCTGGCACGAATGCGCCGGACGGCACAGGTCCTGGAAGCGGCCCGGACCGAGGAAGGGAAGCGCCAACAGGAGCTGTCCCAGGACATCCTTCGACACACCCGGGTCCTGGACTCCCTGGGACTCCGGCCCCAGGACCTCCACCACGTACCCCGGGCGTCGGTGGCGGCTCGTTGGGTCCTGAAAACCGTCCTCTTCTTCGGACTGGCAGCCCCCCTGGCCTTCATTGGCTCCATCCTCTTCCTTCCGCCCTACCGGCTGGTGGGCTGGGCCGAGCCTCGCTTCGACCTGCCCCCCGACAAGCGGGCCACCTACAAGGTGCTGGGTGGAACGGCGGCCTTCGGGGGTTGGATTCTGGCTCTGGCCGCCCTGGTGCGGGAGCTCATGGGGTGGCAGCCCGCCATGATTCTCCTCATAGTCCTTCCCGTCCTGGGAATCCTGACCCTGACCATCCGGGATCGCTGGGATCTGGCCGTAGCCGATTTCCGTCGCATTCTGCTGTTGAAGGGACGAAGGGATCTCCGGGAGAAGCTCCTGGAACGGCAGGCCGCTCTGGCTATTCGGCTCCGGGAGCTTCAGCGAAGGGTGGAAAAGACCTGACCCTGGAAGCCGGACCGATCTGAACAGCTCCTCACCCGATCTGGACTGCACCTCATGTCCCTCCCCATCATCGTCATCCGTCAACTCGCCCGTTCCCTGGTCCTCCTGGCCCTCCTGCTGGGTACGGCGCCGGCCCTGGTGCCTTCCGCCGGTCACGACCTGGCCGCCCAGGCCCGGGACGTGTCCATCGAGCGCTTTCACGTGGAGGTCCAGGTGGACCGGGACGGAAGTTTCCTGGTGACGGAGACCCTGGACATTCGCTTCCAGGGAAGCTGGAGCATCGTTGAGCGGGATCTCTCCCACGACCACCGGACCGCCCAGGACCGGCGAGCTCGCCTGCACGTGTCCATGGAAGCCATCACTGACGGAGACGGCCGGTCGCTGGAGGTAGAGGAGGAGAGGATCACCCAGGGGCGGCGCTACATCATTCACATTCCCGACGCCGTGGACGCCACCCGCCGCCTCGTCCTCCGCTACCGGGTCCAGGGGGGACTTCGGTTCTTCGAGGAGGGAAGTCCCGAGGGCTACTTCGATGAGCTCTACTGGAACGCCACCGGCAACGACTGGGAGATGCCCATCGAATCGGCCGGCGCCCGGGTCATCCTCCCGGACGGGGTCACGGGGATCCAGGCCTGGGGATACACCGGCCCGGTAGACTCGGAGGAGCAGGCCGTGGAGACCCAGACCCACGACCAGGTGGCCGAAATCGAGGCTACCCGGAGCCTGGCCCCCCGGGAAGGGCTCACCATCTCCGTGACCTGGGATCCCGGGGTCGTGGATCGGCCCGGTGCCCTGGCCCGAGGTGTAGATCGGGTCCGGGCCCTCTGGCCCCTGGGCCTCCCCCTGGTGGCCCTCCTGGGGATGTTCGCCGCCTGGCGGAAAAAGGGCCGGGACCCGGATCGGCGGTCCATCATGGTGGAGTACGAGCCGCCTGAGGATCTCTCGCCTGCCGAGGTGGGAACCCTGGTAGATCACAAGGCAGAGATGCACGACATCACCGCCACCCTGGTGGACCTGGCCGTCCGGGGCTACCTGACCATCGAAGAGGAGGAACGGAAGGGGATCCTGGGGCTGGGCGGATCCACCGAGTACATCTTCCACCTCCAGAAGCCCCCGGCCGAGTGGTCCCAGCTCCGCCCCCACGAGCTCCGCTACCTCCACGGGCTCTTCCCACCGGCCGGCACCCCTACGTCGGCCACCGACGGAATCAAGAAGGTTTTCTCCGTCATCTCGGGGAAGAAGGACGCCCAGGAGGTCTTCTCCAGCATGGCGAAGGGTGCAACCAAGGGAGGCAGTGCGTCCCTCCGTTTCGATCCGGAGGTGGAACGGCGGCCGTCGGTGAAGCTCTCGGATCTTCAGAACCGCTTCTACCGGCACCTGGAAGGAATCACCACCGCCATCTACGCCCGGCTCAAGGAGAAGGGGCTCTACGACAAGCGCCCGGACAAGGCAACGCAGGCGTGGATGGCGCTGGGCTTCATGGTCCTCATGGCGTCCGCCTTCCTGGGAATCCTGGCCCTGGATCCCCCGGCCCTCCTGGCCCGTGTGGCCCCGGACCCCCTTCCCACCGGGCTGGGTCTGGGGATCAGTGGGGTCATCATCCTGGCCTTCGGGAGTAAGATGGGGGTGCGGACCGAGGCCGGCGTCCGGGCCCTGGAGGCCTCGCTGGGATTCAAGGAGTTTCTGGAGCGGGTAGAGTCGCCCCGATACAAGCGGATGATCACCTCACCAGAGCTCTTCGAGGAGTACCTCCCCTTCGCCATGGCCTTCCAGGTGGAAGATCGGTGGGCCAAGGCCTTCGACGACCTCTACCGCCAGCCTCCCGACTGGTACCGAGGATCAGCCGCTCGCACGGGTGCCTTCAGCGCCAGCGCCTTTTCCCGGCAGATGCGGGGCCTCTCTACCTCGGCCAACCGGACCATGGCCTCCTCTCCTTCGGGCAGCAGCTCAGGCTCCGGTGGCGGCGGGCGATCCGGGGGGGGCTCCGGTGGCGGCGGCGGCCGAGCCCGCTGACGGTCCGCCTGATCTACCGTGGGCCTGGAAGATCGGGGAGCCCATGTGGGTGGGGACAGCCGGCCTGTCCCGGGGCCAACAACGAGTCAGGGAAGCGTGTACTCCATGGGCGCACCAGGCCCCAGGGGGATCCCCAGGAGCATCCAGAGAACCAGCATGGGGATGGCTGTGAGGGCAAAGACCACGGAATAGGGAAGCATGGCCGAGATGAGCGTCCCCAGCCCGATGTCCTTCTCGTACTTCTGGGCGAAGATGATGACCAGGGGGTAGTAGGGGAGAAGGGGCGTCAGGATGTTGGTGAAGGAATCTCCGATCCGGTACGCCGCCTGGGTCAACTCCGGGGAGTAGCCCAGGAACATGAGCATGGGGACGAAGACCGGCGCCATGATGGCCCACTTCGCCGAGGCGCTGCCGATGAAGAGGTTGATGAAGGCCGAGACGAAGATGAAGGAGACCACCAGGGGGATCCCGGTGAACCCAACCGCCTCCAACCCCCCGGCGCCACTGATGGCCACGATGAGCCCCAGATTGGACCAGTTGAAGAAGGCAATGAAGTGGGCGGCCACGAAAGCCAGGACGATGTAGGCTCCCATGGACGACATGGTCTCGGAGGTCATGGCCGCCACCTCCCGGTCGCTCTTGATCTTTCCGGTGACCAGTCCGTAGACCAGGCCCGGCAGGAAGAAGACGAAGAGCATGAGGGCCACAATGGAGGAGAGCAGGGGATCCAGGGTCCCGTCATCGTCCCGGAGTGCCGCCCCTTCTGGAATGGAGAGCCACCCGATGATGGCCAGGGTCACCAGGACGGTGGCCAGGGCAGCCAGGAGTCCTCGCTTCTCCGCCCGGGTCAGCGGCTCGTCCTCTTCCACCTCCACGCCCCCGGTATACTCCCCCAGGCGGGGCTCCAGAATCCGTTCCGTCACCAGGGTGGCCCCCACCGTGAAGACCGGGACCATGGCCGCCATGAGCCACCAGTTGGCCGTCACGTCCACCCGGTAATCCGGGTCCAGGAGCTGGGCCGCCGGCTCGGTGAATCCCACCAGGAGGGGATCCAGGGCCGTGAGCATCAGGTTGGCCGAAAACCCCCCCGAGACGCCGGCGAAGGCCGCAGCCAATCCAGCAATGGGATGCCGCCCCATCCCGTGGAAGATAACCGCCCCCAGGGGAATCAGGACCACGTACCCGGCATCCACCGCCAGGGAGGAGAGAAGCCCCCCCAGGACGATGGCCACCGTCACCAGCCACCCGGGAACGCTTCGGACGAAGGCCTTCAACGCCGTCTCGATGAGCCCGGTCCGCTCAGCCACCCCGATCCCGATCATGACCACCAGAACCAGGCCCAGGGGGGGGAAGTCGGTGAAGGTCCGGGGCATCTCCACCAGGATACGCTGGATGCTCTCACCAGTCAGGAGATTTACCGCCCGGATCTCCTCGCCGGTCCCCGGATGCGTAGCTGCCGCCCCCAATGTGTATGAGAGCCAGGACGCCAGCAGGACCATCCCCATGAAGATGACGAAGAGGGTGATGGGGTCCGGGAGCCGGTTCCCGGTCCGCTCTACGAAGTTCAGGGCCCGGTCGGCCCATCCCGGGCCAGTGACTCGCTCCGCTCCGCCTGGCATCTCCTGGGACACACAGCCCTCCTGGCTAGGGTGGTTCTCCATCAGATCTCCGGGGGAAACCCGGCTGCCGGGTCATTTCCGGCTGGACCCCTGGGAGAGTTGGGGCTGAGTCAGGAAAGTGCAACAGGCGAGTGGCATACCTCTCTGGCCGGCGGGGTGTGAAGATCTGTCCATGGGAAGGGACCCGGAGACGAAGCGACTCAGAGGTGACGACGGGCCCTTTCCGTAGAGTGGACGGGACCGGGGGCGGGTTTTAGCTTGAAATTGTTGGTCGGATTACAGACCCCATCGTTTCAACCGTGTGGAGATCGGGAGGGATCATGCCGCAAGATCAGGAACGTGCGTCAGGAGCGGAGGTGAAGCGCCGTTGGCGCATTCCCCCTCCCCTCCTCCGGGATGCCGAGTCCCCGGGCCCGGAAGGGCTCTCTGTGCTGGGTGAGATCCGGAGCGAGCTTGGCGCCGTGTTGTGGAAAACTCTCCGCTCCGTCCTCCTGTGGGCCGAAGTAGCCCCCGGGGACCGGAAGGACCTCTTCAGTGCAGACGCCGGTGAGCAGCGGATGCTGGACATCCTCTCGGCCGTCCCCAGCGACGCAGAAGACCTGAAGGACTCCCTGGAGGTCCTGGCCGGTGTGGTCTCCGACCCGGAACGCGTGGATCCGGAAGCCGTGGGACTGGCCTGCCACCGGGTCGCCGGCTGGGCCGAAGGGGCCGACGCACACCGGACCTCCCTGGAGTTCCTGCAAGCCGCCGCCATCTCGTGTCCGGCCAACGCCCGCTTCGCTCTGGCCATCGGCCGGGCGACCCGGGATCTGACCCAGTACTCCCGGGCCGAAGCCTGGCTCCACCGGGCCGTAGGGCTGGCCCGTCAGTCCAAGGATTGGGAGACATATGTCCGGGCCTACCTGGGGCACGGAAAGATGATGCTCCGTCGTGGAGCCCTTCCTGCCGCTCGCCGAAGCTACGTGAAGGCGCTTCGCCGCTCGGTCCGCCAGGGCCTCCGGGAGCTGGAAGCACTGGCCCTACAGGACCTCTTCATCCTGGAGGACAAGGCGGGAAACCCGGAGAAGTCCCTGGACTATGCACGGCGAGCCCTGGCCGCCTTCGGAACGGACCATGAAGGCCTTCCCCATCTGGCCCACGACATTGCCGTCTTCTGGATGCAACGAGGAGACTTTGAACACGCCTTCCCCATCCTCCGGGAAACGGTGGACCGGGTGAAGGACTCGTGCCGGGGGATCGCCCTGGGATCCATCGCCCGTGCGGCAGGCCACATGGAGGATGAAAACGCATACGACTGGGCCGTGGCGGAATTGGACCGCTGGTGGGACGGCCCTGGAATCGCCGACGCCTGGGCCGAGGTAGCCCGCGGGGCTGTGGCGCTGGGGCGGCTGGACCAGGCCGGAGACGCAGCCCGAAGAGCTGAGACCATGGCCCGCCGTCGGGGAGAGAATCTGGTCCGCTTCGAGGCCGAAGCCCTCCTGGACTCCATCCGGGCCGAACAACAGGCCATGGCTCAACGGAGCGCCGCCACCACGACACCGGCATCCCAGGGTGCCGACGAACTGGCTCGGGAGCTCCTGCGCTCGCTCCAGGGCCAGCCCGTCGGGCACTGAGGGGACCCGTCAACCGGAGTGGAACCGGCTCAGGTATCGGAACCGATATACCCCTCACATGCTACGGCACCGTTTTCGTCACAGCCGTCCTCCACGGCGGTGGGGCCCAGGTCGGAGCAGGCAGAGACAAATCCGAGGGCGAGAATGAGGGCTAGGAACCGAATCGAGCGCATGGGTCACTCCTGGCTTAGTGGGTGAACAACGATGATTGAGCTGGTTCACCGGAAATTTCGGGGAAGTGTCCGCATGGGACCCACTCGGATTCCGTCAGACTCATAACAGATTCCGTCAAATTATGAAAACTGCACCCCGACCTCTCATCGTTCTCCACCCGGACCGGCTCCTGAGGGACCGGCTCCAGCGGGTCTCTCGCAAGCGGTTTCATATGGCAACGGTGGACGAGTGGACTGACCTCCGTGACGCGGTCTCGGAGGCTCCGCCGGCCGCCGTAGTCCTGGTGGATCCCTACCACGGGCAGGAACGGAAGGGAGGGCCCTCGCCCCACCTCTACAACGTTCTGAAAGCCTTCCCGTCGGCCACCGTCATCGCGGCCCTGGATACGGATCCGTCCCGGTTCCGGGACCTCTGGCTCCTGGGTGACTGGGGTGTAGCCGAGATCCTGCAGGTTGAGGAGGACGTGAGCTCGGAAGCCCTCCGTCGACGCCTTCTCACGGCTCGGGCCCAGCATCTCCGCCGCCTCCTGACCCATGATTACGGCGTGCCTCTGACAGGTCGAGCCCGTTCCCTCATTGACGCGGCGGTGGACACGGTCATGGCCGGGGGCCACCCCAAGGACCTGGCTCGAACGCTGGGATTCTCACCCTCCACTCTCCTTCGCTGGTGCCAGCGCTCCCAGTTACCCAACCCCCGACGACTCCTTCTCTGGATGCGGGTTCTTTTTGCGTCGGCCCTCCTGGACGACCCAGGCCACACGGTCTTCAGCGTGGGCCTGGCCTGCGGTTATTCCGGCGACCAGGCCCTCCGCCGGGCCATCCGGTCCGTCGTTCCCTACACGCCCACTGAGCTCCGGCGGAAGGGAGCCTTCGACACCGTATCCAAAGCCTTCTTCCAGGAGCTGGCCGAGCTCCGGGACGACCGGGCAGAGAAGCGGTGACCGTCGATCCCCCCAGAGAGGGGAGAGCCCGGCCAGGGCGACGGGAGGAGGAAGGGGACCGGGGTCATGAGCAGCTCAAGTCCCTGGGGAGAATGTCCGCCGAACTCCTCCACGACCTGGGGAGCCACCTCTCGGTCCTGGAGGGCCGCATCGCCGTGGCTCGAACCGAGGCGTCCCGGGGTCGGTCCACCACAGGAGAGCTGGGCCGACTGCAGCGGGAGACCCGGGAGCTGGGACGGATGGTCCGGGATATCCTGAATCATGTCCGTGGAGTCCCCTGGCCAGGGGACTCGGGGGTCCGGGTTCAGCCTCTCCTGGAGGACGCCATTCACCGCTGGCTCACCGGTGCGCCACGGGTGACGCCATCCCTCTCCATCCAACTCCCCACCCATGCCGCCCTTCCCGGACCCCGGAGCTTCTACAGCCGGGCCCTGGGAAACCTCCTCCGGAACGCCGGTCGTCACGCCCGTTCCCAGATCCGGATCACCGCCCGGGGGCTGGATGACGACCGGATGTTGGAGGTAACAGTGGAGGACGACGGAGATGGTGTGGACTCGGAGATCCGGGACCACCTCTTCCAGCCATTCGTGGCCGGCAAGGAAGGGGAGATGGGACTGGGGTTGGCCTTTACCTGCTGGGTGGCCGAGGAGCTGGGGGGCTCGGTTGAGCTGGCCCCGGAGCCAGGCGAGTTGGGCGGGGCCCTCTTCCGACTCCGACTTCCCCTGAACCCACCCCGGCCCGGTCCTCAGAGTCCGCCAGCGACTCGGAAGGCCTCAGTTCTCCCGCCAGGACTTCGGGTGGCCATCGTGGACGACGACCAATCCGTCCGGAACGTCCTGAAGCGCCGGCTGGAGGGAGAAGGCGCCCAGGTATTCACCCCCTCCCTTCCCCCGCCCGAGGAGGCCGGCTCCCTGCTCACCGAGCTCGCGGACCGGAACCCGCAGGCCATCCTCCTGGACATCCACCTGGGTGGGATCTCGGGACTGGATCTGCATGAGACCATGATCCGTCGTCACCCCAGGCTTTCCCACCGGGTGATCCTCATCACCGGCGGGTCCCTCCCAACTCGGAAGGTGAAGGCCCCGGTCCTGAACAAGCTCACGGACTGGGATGACCTGCTGAAATGGATCGGGAGCGTCCTCCCGGAGGACGAACTCGGTTGACATCCAGGGTCCTCCCGGTGACCGTTGTGTCATTTCTCCCATAGGAGAAGGGCTTGTGGACCCCATCATTCACAACTTCGATCCGTTCCTCCTGCGGCTGGGTGACAGCTTCGGGATCCGCTGGTATTCCCTCCCCTATATGTTGGGGATGCTCTTCACCTGGTACTCCCTTCGCCAGGCGGCACGGACCCGTCGGATCCGGAACCTGACCGAGGAGGATGCCGAGACTTTCGTCCTCGTCGCCATCGTGGCGGCCCTGGTGGGCGCCCGGTTCTTCCACGTCTTCGTCTTTGAATTCGACCGCTACGGCTTCGACCCGGCGGCGTGGATCGCCGTGTGGCGTGGAGGACTGGCCTTCCACGGAGGGCTGCTGGGGATCGTCCTGGCCGTGGCCTGGTTCGCCCAGTCCCGGGGAATCGGCATCTACCGGATCACGGACCGAATCGCCGTACCCGTGGCCCTGGCCCTGGGCTTCGGCCGGATTGCCAACTTCATCAACGCAGAGATGTACGGGACCCCCTACGAGGGCCCTTTCTGCGTGGACTACTCCCAGAACCAGTTCATGGCCTTCCCTCCGGAAGACTGCCGCCACCCCACTCAGCTCTACGAGTCGGCCAAGAACTTCGGGCTGGCGGGTGTCCTCCTCCTGGTCCGGGAGCGGTTCCGGCCCCGGCCCGGTGTCCTGACCTGGTCGTTCATCGGAGCCTACGGGTGGATCCGCTTCGGCCTCATGTACGTTCGGGAAGAGCGGACCGTCTTCGCCGGCCTGACCCTCTCCCAGGTCTTCTCCGGACTCATGGGGATCCTGGGGATCGTCATGCTCATCTGGGTCATGACCCGGGATCCCATTGAGGACCCTCCGGAGAGGGCTCGGGGTCATGAAGAGAAGGGACGGGGTCGCCCCCGCCACCGCAGGGGCCAGACCTGACCATGCCACGCCTCCAAAGGAGACTGAACCATGCCTCGTCGCCCCCTTGTTTCCGCCGCGGTCCTTGCCTCAGCCTTCCTCTTCCTGGCCGCCTGTGACACCGGGACGCCTCCCGCCCTCGAAGGAAGCGGAGACGGTGGAGCAGAGTGGATCTCGGGGACGGTGGATGAGCGCTTCCAGCAGGTAGGCGACCAGTTCGCCGGCTTCAGCTCCACCATGTTCGAGGTGGCCCACCGCTACCGCGAGCTTTCCTGGGCGGTGGAGGATGGGAACTGGGAGTACGCCACGTACCAGACAGAGAAGATCGCCGACGCCATCGAGCTCGGGATCATCCGACGTCCTGCCCGGGGCGAATCGGCAGAAACCCTCTTCCTGGGCTCACCCGTAGATGAGATGCTGGCGGCGCTGGAGACCGGCGATGCCAGGACCGTGAGTCAGGAATTCCAGGAATTCACCGCGGCTTGCAACCAGTGCCATGTGGCTGAGGACATGGCGTTCGTGGTCGTGGGGCCCCCGGAGTTCCGGAGTACCGTGGTCCAGCCATGACCCGCGGCCTTCATCGTCCAGCCTCGAACCTCCATCCCGTTCCCAGGTCCGTCCATGTCACGCGCAACCGCACTTCTCGTCGTCGACGTCCAACCCGACTTCCTTCCTGGCGGCCATCTGGCGGTAGGAGAAGGAGACCGAATTCTCCCCGGGGTCCGGACCCTCATGGAATCGGAGGCCTTCCCGGTGAAGGTGGCCACCCAGGACTGGCACCCACCGGAGCACGCTTCCTTCGCCTCCAACCACCCGGACACCGAACCCTTCCAGACCATCCAGCTCCACGGCCATGAACAGGTTCTCTGGCCCGACCACTGCGTGCAGGGTACTCCCGGTGCCCGACTCCACCCCGACATGCCCTGGAAGGAGGTCCACGCCGTCATCCGTAAGGGCACCGACCCCCAGGTGGACTCCTACTCTGGATTTCGAAACAACTGGGGCCCAAGCGGCGATCGGCCCGCCACCGGACTGGCCGGTTATCTCCGGGAGCGGGAGGTGGAGGCCGTAGTGGTCTGTGGGTTGGCCCGGGACTATTGTGTCCGCTGGACCGCCGAGGACGCGGCAGAGGCGGGCTTCCAGACCACCCTGGTGTGGGATCTCACCCGGTCCGTGGACCCCTCCGGGGATGACGCACTCCGCAGAGAGCTGGAGAGCCGGGGAATCCACATCACCACCCTCCAGGAGCTGGAGATCTGACCATGGCCATCCGTGTATCCGCTCTATCGATGATCCTGACCCTCCTACTGCTTCCGGCCTGCCAGGACGTGGAGCGATCCGAGTTGGAAGGGCAAGGCGAGGGCGGTGCTGCCTGGATCTCAGGCTCCGTAGACGAACGGTTCCAGCTCATTGGTGAACAGATGGGCGGATTCAGCTCCTCCAAGTGGGAGGTGGCCCACCGCTACAACGACCTCTACTGGGCAATCCAGGATGAGAACTGGGCCTACGCCGACTACCAGGTGGACAACATCTCCAGCGCCATCGAGCGGGGGATGATCCGGCGTCCCGGCCGAGCCGAATCCTCTCAGAACCTCTTCCTCGGGACCCCGGTCGATGATCTGCTGGCCGCCCTGGAAGCCGGGGATGGGCAGGCCGTCGGGCAGGCCTTCACCGAGTACACGGCGGCATGCAACCAGTGTCACGTAGCCGAGGAGATGGACTTCATCGTCGTGGGCCCGCCTGAGGCCCGATCCACTGTGGTTCAGCCATAGACCGAGGGGTCAGTGGGATAGACACCTCCACGGGTGAACTCCGCCGGGAGGTAGGGCTTCCGGGCGCCATCTTCATGGGGCTGGGCTCCATCGTCGGCACCGGCCTTTTCGTCTCGCTGGGAATCGCCGCCGGAGTGGCTGGCTACGGCATCCTCCTGGCCCTCCCCCTGGCCGCCCTGCTGGCCCTTTTCAACGGGCTCTCATCGGCCCAACTGGCCGCCGCCCACCCGGTGAGTGGAGGTACGTACGAGTACGGGTACCGCTTCCTCTCTCCCGGACTGGGCTTCAGCGCCGGGTGGATGTTTCTCCTGGCCAAGGGGGCCTCCGCTGCCACGGCGGCTCTGGGACTGGCTGGAGCGCTACTCCTGCTGCTTCACGGACTGGGCGGCCAGGGCGCAGGGTCACTCGCTGAGGGGTTCGGGGGCCTGGGAGACGGATGGATGAGCCCCGCAACCCGTATCGCTCTGGCCGGCGGTGCCGTGATCCTCCTCACCCTCCTGGTGGCCGGAGGGATCCGACGCTCCAACCGGGTGAATCTGGCGGTGGTGGGCGCCACCCTGGCCATCCTGGGTGTCTTCCTGGCGGTGGGCCTTCCCCGGGCGCTGCCGGCCCTGGCTCAGTGGCTGGAAGGCGGAGGGGTCGGTCCGTTGGATGGGATGAGTGGTCCCATGCCCGGGGATGGTGCCGTGCCCGGGAGCGATGGTGGCTCGGGTTGGGGCCTGGCTCCCTTCCTCCATGCCACAGCCCTCCTCTTCGTGGCCTACACCGGCTACGGCCGCATCGCCACCCTGGGGGAGGAGGTAAAAGCGCCCCGACAGACCATCCCTCGGGCCATCTGGGTCACGCTGGCGGTGGTGGCGTGCCTCTACCTGGGCGTGGCCGCCGTCGCGCTGGGGGTGCTGGGGGCCGAGGGGTTCGCCCGGGCCACAGCAGAGACGGCCGCACCCCTCCAGGTGGTGGCCCAGGCCATGGATCGCCCGCTCCTTCCCCTTCTCCTTGGGGTGGCGGCCCTTACCGCCATGACCGGGGTTCTCCTGAACCTCCTCCTGGGACTCTCCCGGGTAGCGCTGGCCATGGGGCGCCGGGGCGACCTTCCCTCGGGCCTTGCCGGCATCCATTCCCCCACCGGAAGCCCCCGGGCAGCGGTGGCGGCAGTGGGCGGCGTGGTCCTCCTCCTGGCCCTCCTGGGCGACGTGCGAGCCACCTGGTCCTTCTCCGCGTTCTCCGTCCTCATCTACTACGGAATCACCAACCTGGCGGCCCTCCGACTACCTCCGGAGCACCGTCTCTATCCCCGATGGGTCCCCCTGGCCGGGCTGGCTGGATGCGTCCTCCTGGCGTTCCAGGTGGAGCCCGTCTACTGGCTGGTGGGAAGCGGCCTCCTGGCTGGGGGCTGGATCGTCCGCTGGGGACTGCGGCGTTGAGGCGTTTCAGCTGAAACGTCAAGCGTCCTTCACCCAAGAGGCTGTTGAAGAACAGGAGCGACCGCCTTCTAACCCTCCTGGAGTTCCTCCAGAGCCTGACTCAACACTTGATCCAGGCGACGAAGACGGACCCGTTCATCAGGGAGCTCCAGGAGCTGTTGGAGCCACAGAGGGTCCAGCTGGATGGCCCGGGCCACCCGGAAAGAGACTTCCTGGGCCGGATCCAGGGGTGGAAGGGGATCCACCCCCTCTTCGTCCTCTTCCCGAAG
>SL_3KL_010_SEDDRAFT_10002933_pt1 | contig 15534 bp, 10 predicted proteins | sample SodLakKL_010_SED_2_FD_10381 | JGI IMG/M metagenome (IMG submission 10381) | reverse complement strand
GCCGCGGCTCGGCCAGTTGTCGGCGAGTCGCTCGACCACACCCAGAACCTCGAGCCTCTGACAGAGGATGCGTGCCGTTCTCCCGAACGTCTCGGCAAGGTGTTGGATCGGAACTCCCTCAAGGAACTGCTTGCTCAGTAGCTCCTCTTCAGCCTCATCCCAAGGGAGCTCGCCACCGGACCAGCCCGTGTAGCTCAACTCGTCGTCCTGAAGCGGCGTAGGGTCGTCGTCGGTCTCGAGAACCACGAAGTGTGGTCTCCCTTCGGCGACCTCGGGGTTGAGTGAGACGAAGAGCTCGTTGGCGGGCTTGCTGAGGTGAACGATCCGTCCACCGACATCGGCCTTCGATGCTGCGATGTCGAACCGACTGGTCTGTCCGTCGAGCCAGTCCCAGAGTGTCTCCCCCGGGGCGGGTGCCAACAGCGGGCCAACCAGAGGGAGGACGAACTCGTAGCCATGCCACCTCCAGCGCAACTCCTCATCCCGTCGGACGCACTGCATGGAGCTTGCCTCGAGAGCGGCCCCGATCTCATTGTCGAGTCCGATCAGCGGGTTCCAACCGAGGCTGGCTGGCAGGACAATGAAGCGGCCGGACGCGTCGTTGATAGGACGCGGAGTCGCTGTCTCGGCTGGCTGAGCAACGCTCCTCGGCGGTTGGCCCTGCAAACCCGCGAGTTCGTCTGGGACTTGCCACGGCAACATCCCGGAGCCGAAGTCTCCTCGGTCGACATCAACCGTGTCCCCTCGGGCAAGACTCGTTAGCGCGCGGGCCAGCTCCTCGGGCGTCGGTCGCTTGGGCGCTGCGGCGAAGCAAGCAGTCAGTACGGATCGGATGTCATCGTCGACTTCGAGATGGTCCGGGCGGCCGGCACACATCGCCACGACCATGGCCGCTAGCGCCCGAGTCGACCCCGATCGCCCGAAGGGATGGATGCCGGTCAGCGCGAAGCCGGCGATGAGACCGAGGTTGAAGACGTCTGTCGCAGGCGAGACCTCTGGGTGTGCCTCCAGTTGTTCTGGTGACGCCCATGCCTCTGTCAGAGGGCCGTACGTCCCCGTGGCCGAGCTGTCTTTGACCCGTGCGATACCGAGGTCGATGATCCGAGGACCGTTGTCGGTGACGAGGACATTGGACGGCTTAAGGTCCCGATGGACGACGCCAGCCTTGTGGATCGCTGCGACGCCTTGAGCCAACTTGGATAGGAACTTCAGTCCTTGGAAGCGCTGCAACGGACCCGAGCGCCGGACGTTCACGTCAAGGCTCGTCGCTGGTTCGTAATCCATCACCAACCACGGTGTGGGGGCCTCTGGGTCGGCCTCGCGGATCTGCACGACGAAGGGCGACTTCACACAGCTCAGTGCCTCGACCTCGTGCCGGAACCGCAAGCGGTACTCCTCATCCCAGGCCAGCTGCTGCTGAACCGCTTTGAGGGCGGCGACTTCCCCATCGCGACCGGCGAGGTAGATCACGCCCATCCCGCCCTCAGCCACGCGTGCGAGTAGCTGCCAGCCGCCGTAGTCCGTGGGGTCCCGCTCGGTGAGTGGCTTCACCGTGGATCGTCCCGAACCGTAGGGCTTGGCGCGGCGACAACGGTGTGGTCAAGGAAGTGCGCCCGGGGCCATCGGCGCCCAGAGCGCTGAAGTTCGATGGCTCCAGCGAGCGACACGCGATCTGCAGCACCGATGAAGAGCGGGTTGTCTTCGCGCACGGAGGTCGTGGTCCCGTCCGCATGTGCCACCTCTGTGCCGTTGCGCGAAGCGAGGTCGCAGATGCGCAGCCGACCGTCGTGGTTCGTCACTTCGAGGTGTATGCGTGAGACCGGACTCGTTGCCGGATCCTCGAGGAGTGGGGAGACATCGAAGCGCCCCGGTCCGGGTCCTCGACCGACTCTCAAGGAACTCCCCACCGCGAGGGCGAAGCGCTCGCGAACCTCACCAGCGATGAGAACCTTGATCTCGATCCTTCCCGTGGCAAGTCCCAGTCGTTCGAGCGTGGCGTTGCAGATCGGGCACGCCGGATTCCCCTCGTCGCAGAGGGGTAGTTCGTCCAATTGGGGGAGCTGCGCTGCGCCACACTCAGGCTCGAGGCAACGCCAGTCCCACTGGAGCAGGTCCTTGTCCTCGGGCGTGGAGTAACCAAGAGGAGTCAACGACTCGGCCTCGACGATCCGAGACAGCTCGGCTTCGTCGATGTCCTCCTCTAGCGGTGATGGGTGGAGGTGGACCTCATGGTTCTCGAAGCGGAAGGCCAATACACGGTGGAAGCCACGCAGCTCGGGGAACTGGCGACGGAGGCCGCGGAAACGGTCGTTGGAGACGATGGTGATGGTCTCGTCATCGAAGGCCGCGCTGATGAGGTGTGGATCGGCGTACGGCACCATCTGTACCTCGTTGCGGCCGATGGCCGTCTCAAGGTGTCCGACGTCGGTGGGGGAGAGGCGAAAGCGAAGACTGCTGTCGCCGATGGCGCGCACCCGGGTGAAGCCGCAGGTCAGCAGTTGCTCCCGCAACAGGAGGTAGCGGTCCCAACGCGGCTGCCCATCCCCTCGGCAGGCGTTCGAAAGATCAACGAGCGCCGTGGTCGTCATTGTCGCCCCCATCCCACGCCATCATCGCCGTTGCGCCGCTCTACGTAAACCCTGAGCTCGGCGGCTACCTCATAGCCTTACCCGCTGCCCGTCGCTTAGGTGGGTTGTCGGTGGGTGATGTGGAACTCGCGCAGCGGGATGCCTTCGCGTTGGCAGGCCCAGGCGGCGGCGTCGACGGCTTCGTGGGCGTGGTCGGTGGCGAAGATCCCGACGCCGTTCTCGGCGTTTCGTTCGAAGATGGGGATCAGGCGTGATGCGCTGAAACCGCCGGCGTGTTCTTCGGCGACCACCCAGAAACGTGGTCCGGCTGATCCAGGTACCGCGCTGACGATCAGGACCAGCGGCCGGTCGAGGTCAGTCGGCCCTTCGGCCTGGATCATCAGATCCTGGCCGCTGGCCTCGGCACGAGACAGCACGGCGAACAGCGCACCTTGGTCGAGCGAGTCGTCGACCGTGAGGGTGCCGGCTGCACCCGTGTAGGGGTAGCCACTGGGCGGTGGCGGGAGGGCCGCGCCGAGCGGGCTGCCGCTTGAGGGACGTTCGATGTTGCGTTCGGCCAGGGCGGCGGCAACCTGCTGGGCGGTGCGATCGGCATGGTGGTCGGCGAGCCAGCCACCGAGCGCGAACACCGTGCCGACGTCCCATGCGCTCCAGCCCATCCGTCCACCTCCGGTGTCGGTCCGCACAGCAGGTTCCGGGGCGGCGGAACCGCCGCCACCGTGCAGTTCGAGCTCCTCGTCATCCTCGATTGCTGCCGGGGCCGACCATGGGGCGTCGAACGACTCTTCCTCCGCGTCCTCGTCGTCGTAGGCTTCCACCTCGACGTCTATGGTCGTTTCGAGTTCGCTGTGGTCGTAGACGTCCTCATCGAACGACTCTTCCTCCCAGTCGTCCATCTCCCAGTCATCGAGGTCGTCGTCATCCACCTTGCCCCTCCAGTTCGATAGATGGACCTTACGGGACGTCTGTGACATGCCACAGGGCTGAGCGACCCCACGCGCAGCTTTCGTGCTGCCGGCCGCTGTCACATGCGCATGCTCCAATCGAGCGACGGCGGAAGGCGAATGCGATGAGCGAACAGGACCGGATCGCGGGGACGCTGCTCGGTATGGCGTCGGGCGATGCGTTGGGAGCGGGCTATGAGTTCGCTGGCCCGCCACGCGGCGAGGTCGCGATGATCGGTGGGGGACTGGGTGACTTCGCGCCTGGGGAGTGGACCGATGACACCTCGATGGCCGTGTGCATCGCCGAGGTGACCGCCACGGGAACGGTCGACCTCGAAGCCATCGGCGAACGGTTCCTGGTATGGCAACGCTCGGGCCCGGCAGATATTGGGATCTCCACCGGCGAGGTGCTGCGGCGGGCCAGGTCCGGGCACGAGCTTCCTTCGGTTGCTGCGGCCTACTTCGACAGCCATCCGAAGGGTGCCGCTGGCAACGGCGCGCTGATGCGTACCGCTCCGGTCGCATTGGCGCACCTCGGCGACGATGAAGCGGTCGCGGCTGCGGCGCGTGCCGTGGCCGAACTCACGCACGCCGACCCGTTGGCCGGCGACAGCTGCGTGCTCTGGTGCATCGCGATCGACCGGGCGATCCGGGAAGGCCGCCTAGACGGAGTCCGAGACGGGTTGGTGCACCTGCCGGAGTCGCGACGTCAGTTCTGGTCGGATGCGCTCACGCAGGCCGAGCAGCGATCATCCCGCTCGTTCACGCCAAATGGGTTCACCGTGACCGCACTGCAAGCCGCATATGCCGCCATCGTGCAAACACCGATCCCAGATGACGAACCGGCGCGCCACCTACAGGATGCGCTGGTCGAGGCCGTGCGGATCGGCGACGACACCGACACAGTCGCGGCGATCACCGGGATGGTGCTCGGTGCCCGCTGGGGAGCATCAGCGGTCCCAGCCGTGTGGCGCAGCATGCTGCACGGTTGGCCCGGACTCCGGGCTGAGGACCTCGAGCGGTTGGCCATCCTCACTGGCAACGGCGGCCGCGGCTCGGACAACTGATGCAGTCCCACCCCAGCCGGTCACCCGAACCCTAGGGGAGTCCCGCGCGACCGTAGGGTCGGCTGCGGATGTCGCAGCGGTCTGCGAGAGTGCGTCTTGAAGTCACGACGTGAGGCGAGCATGGCGGGGGAGTCAGCACAGGAGCAGTACGAGCGGCTGCGAGATCGTCGTCGCGCGTCGCTTCGCCATCGATGGCCGTGGATGCTGGGATCGATAGCGGCGGCCGGTGTCGCCGGTGGGATGGGCTACCACCTGTTGGTGGGCAGCTGGTACGTCGGCACGTTGATCGCTGTCCTGCTCGTGGGGTCGCGGTTCCTGATCGTGCCGCAGAGGGAGATCGCGTTGCGACGTGGAGCCGAAGGCGAGCGGATCGTGGGTGGTGCTCTGGATGCCCTTGAGGCCAACGGAGTGCGGGTACTACATGATCGGAAGATCCCGCGGAGCCAAGCGAACATCGACCACATCGCAGTCACTCCGAAGGCCGTGTTCACCGTGGATGCCAAGCGCTACCGCGGCAAGATCGCGGTGCGCGGCGATCGTCTGGTGCTCGCGGGCCGGGATAGATCGAAGCTCCTGGAACAGGCACGCCGACAGCAGAGCGTCGTGCAGAAGGCCCTTGCCGACGGCGGGTTCCACGACGTCGAGGTGGTCCCGGTGCTGTGCTTCTCGGGCGTGGAGTGGCCGTGGCTGTTTCCGCCGCGTCGTGTCGGTGAGGTGCGGCTGTGTTCCCCACGCGGATTGCGCGACACGCTCGGTGTCGACAGGGACGGTAGGACTACGTCGAGGGCCGAGGCGATCGCGGCTCACCTATCCCGGGTGCTTCGACCCGCAGGTTCCGCTGGGGATGACTTGGCCGTCAAGTCGGCCCCGAGTGCAGCCAAGGCTCCGACGCCGCCCCCGATTCCGCCGCCGTTCTTCGTGCCGGCGGTTGGCAGCGATCCTCTTGCCGCGGCTCGTTCCGAACCGAGTGCCGTCGGCGACGCAGACGCGATCCCGTGTGCCTGCGGTGCACCGATGGCGGTGCGCACGCGACGGCGTGACGGGACTCGCTTCTACGGCTGTTCGACCTTCCCGCAGTGTCGACGTACTCGACCGATCGAAGGCTGAGTCTTGCTGTTCACGCTGGGCCTTGTGCTCGGCCTCTCGACCGGGTTTGACTGGCGGCGGGCATCCCGTGCCTTGGCGGCGTACGCATGACCGAACCCCCGCACCCACCGGCCTCCGACATCGACTGGGATGCGGTACTCGTGTGGCTGCCCCGGCTCACCGCTACTGGCTTCCAGGCAGGAGTCTGGAAAGGCGGGGAGGAGACCACCCCGGGCGTGAGCACGTTCCCGTTCGTGCGGTTCAGTGCTGAGGTGGAAGCGTTCGTTTCCTGCCTGTACGAGCAGCAGGTCGTGGCCGGCTTCGACTGGAGCGCGTGGGTGGACCGACGCGGTCGTGCACTCACCGAGGACCCGGAGCAGCTATCTGCCGCCACCCTGGAGGACTGCCGTATGCTGCTCGCGGCGCACGTTCGCGCGGACCGGTTCATCGAGGGCCACCTGCGTCATGTGTTCGACACCGGCAACCTCGTGGCGGTGCGAGAAGGGTCGCCGAACTCCTTGACGAGCCAACCTGAACCCGCCGGGGATGCCTGATCTCACCCTCCGGCGGCTACGCCACCGAGCCGGCCTGAGAACGATACGGAGATCGAACAGTGAGGCCCCGAAAGCGTCGACCGTGTCGCTTGAGGCCTGGCCCGAAGCTTCCGATGTAGTCCGCGCGACGCGCGGGAAGGCGCGTTCCGTACCCTCATCGAGTGTTCGGGTAGCCCGCGTCGGGAGGGGAGCCGATGGCTGCAGGCGAACTGCCGCCTGAAGTGGCCGAGCGTCTCGGGCCGTACTACGTCTACCTGCTCGTCGATCCAACCGACGAAACGATCTTCTACGTCGGGAAGGGAACTGGGCAACGGCTCCTCGCCCACGGTCGAGAAGCCGACCTCACGTTCGATGAGCCGTCCCGGTCACCGAAGGTCCGTCGTATCCGCGCCCTCCGCGAAGCCGGGCACGAGCCCCGCATCGACATCGTGCGCCACGGGCTGGTCGAAGACGAAGCATGGCTCGTCGAGGCAGCGGTCATCGACTGTCTGGATGGGCTCACCAACTCCATCGACGGGCGTGTCTCCGGACAAGGACGCCAGCCGATGTCGGAGTATGTCTCCCGCTACGGCGCACCGTCCGTCGCTGGCGACGCGCCACCGGTGGTGCTGATCCGGGTGGGACGCTGGCGAGAGATGCGTGAGGAGATCGAACCGGGAGTCTGGCGTCCAGGTAACGGCTACTACCCTGGAATCTCGGACCGGGACCTGATCGACTCGACTCGGGCGTGGTGGAGGATCAGCCCAGCCACCATCCGGCAGCGCCAGATCACTCATGCTGTCTCTGTCTTTGACGGCGTGACGCGCGCCATCATGGAGATCGGTAGCTGGACGCAACGCCAAGATGGTCGTCGTGCCTTCTCCGCCACGCCCGTCGTCGATGGCCCGATGCATGATGCCTGGGTCGGAGCGTTGGGGAGGCGCGTCGCCTTCGTCGCCGCCGCCCGCAACCCCATCGTCTACTGGCCGCTCAAGTCGGCGCAGCAAGACCGAGGCTGATGCGTCCTGGGCCGAAGCTCCGCAGCGCCGGCCTCAGCTACGGGCTGGCGGACCGGCAGGCTCGCGACAACACGACCTCGACGTTCCGATGCCCCGTTTCCAAGTGCCGGATGTGACACGCTGTGTGTAGTGAGAGGGCGCAGCGAAGGAGTGAACGTGGCGGAGCGCTGGTCGACGGAACAGGTCCGAGCGCTGATCGAGCGGGTCCGTGCCGAGTTCGGTGACGAGTTCGTCTCGTCACGGCGTGAGGCAGAACAGCAGGCACGTGAGTTGCTGGACGAGGCTGCCGGTCAGATGACCGAGGATCAAGCCGATCAGCTGCTCAGGCTCTTCAACACCGACAGGAAGGCAGGCCGGCCCCGCCACAGCCGGTTCTCTCCAGCGTTCGTCGGCAACCTCCGGAACCTCATGTTGGCGGACCTCGATGGGTTCAACGAGTGGACTCATCGGCTGTGGCAGGACGACGAGGATCTCGCCCGATCCGCCGTTGATGAGTTGATCCCGGATCGCCAGGCGCTGCCGGGTGCTGGCCGCAGCTACCCGACGATGCTGATGTACCTGCGCGACCCCGACCGGTATGCGGTGTGGATGAGCAGCACCGATCGCGGGCTCAGTGCGCTGTCGGAGTACGAGCGTGCCTCGCGCCATTCAGGGGTGGAGGGGTACGACACGTTCTGCGAGGCCGCGCGTCGCTTCCGCACGGCGTTCGACCTCGCTCCACAGGAACTCGACGCGGTCCTGTCGAACGTGCCGCGCGTCGACGCTCCGAAGGCCGCTGCAACGCCGGATGCGCCAACCATCTCCCGGGACGCCTTTGCGTTCCTGGGTGATCTGGTCGCGAACAACACCCAGTCGTGGATGCAGGAGAACCGACAGAGGTACAAGGGTGAGCTGCGACGCCCTCTCCGTCGCGTTCTCGAGCACGTTGGTACGAACTACCTCGGCGACCTCGACCCCGAGCTCGAGACCGAGGTCAAGTTCGGAAAGGTCTTGGCCGGCATCCGTCGGCGTTGGCCGGATGAGGCCGGGGAATACAACGACCACTACTGGGGAGCCTTCGCCAGGGCGCGGAAGCAAGAGGACGTCCAGCTGTACGTGATCCTCTTCCCCGAGTTGCTGGAGTATGGGGTCGGCTTCTTCTCGGCCCAGCCGAACCAGCTCGGACGGTTCCGCGAGGTGGTGACGAGCCAGCCGGAGGAGATCTGGCAGCTGCTTGAACCGTTCGCCGACCGCCTGGTATTCGCCGGCAACTCTCAAGACCGCCAGGAACCGGTCGAGCCCGTACCCGTCACCGGGCCGGAAGACCTCGCCGGATGGCTCGCACACGCCCCACGACCGAGCATCAGCGTGCGCCTCGAGCCCGACGATGAGCTGATCGGGAGCGACGGTCTGGCCGACGACATCGGTGAGATCCTGAGCGCCCTTCACCCGATCGCTCGGATCGCGTGGGGCGAGTCGGTCTGGAGCGATGAGGCGCCCTACCTGGAGACTGAGGACGACGAGCTCGCTGAGTCCTACACGGTCGAAGAGGTCGCCAGTGAGACGCACCTGCCGCTGGACCGCTTGGAGGAGTGGGTCGAGCTGCTCGCGAACCCCAAGCGACGGCAAGCGATCCTCTTCGGCCCTCCCGGCACGGGGAAGACCTTCGTCGCCGAGCGACTTGCCAAGCTCCTCGCAGGAGAGCGGGGAGCGGTAGAGACCGTGCAGTTCCACCCGGCGTTCTCCTATGAGGACCTGATCGAAGGCCTGCGGCCCGTCACGCAGGATGGTCAGATCCGATACGAGGTACGGCCGGGCATCTTCACCCGGTTCTGTGAGCAGGCACGCGGGCAGCGCGCCGACCACGTGTTCATCATCGATGAGATCAACCGGGCGGATCTCGGAGCGGTGCTCGGCGAGTTGATGATGCTGCTGGAGTACCGGGGCAAGTCAATCCAGCTGCCCTACTCGCAACGGCAGTTCTCGGTGCCCCGCAACGTCGTCGTGCTGGCAACCATGAACACGGCAGACCGCAGCCTCGCCCTCGTCGACTTCGCCCTGCGCCGCCGGTTCCACGCGATCGCCATGCCACCGGACGAGCAGGTCCTGCGCGCGTACCTCGAAGCTGAAGGAGCCACCGACGACCTGGTGCTGGACTTCTTCCGGACCGTCCGTCACGCGGTCGGAGATGACGAGTTGGCTCCAGGGCACTCGTACTGGATGACCCCCGACGTGAGCCCGGCAGGGCTCTTCCGTGTCTGGCGGTACGAGTTGCGCCCGTACCTGGAGGAGCACTGGCACGAGCAGCGCTCGATGATGAGCGACCTGGATGACCGCATCGGGGAGCTCCTCGCCGAGGAGACCTGACATGCTCACGGTGCAGGAGTACGGCACGGTCGAGCTCGACCTGAGCAACGTCGAACTCGCCGGACTGCTCCGACACGTTCGTGGGACCGATGGCGACGAACGTCGCCTGCTCGAGTCCCTGACCCCGACCGGACGCGGCCAGGTCCATCGGCTTAAGGCTGGTTCGTACGTCGGGCGGCTCGCCCTGCCCGGCGGTCGCATCCTCGAGTTCACGAGTCGCTTCGACCTCGAGGAGCTGCTTTGGCTGCTGTGCCTCTCCGGTCGGTTGCCCGTCCAGCCGAACGACCTGCTCGTAGAGGTTGGGGAGTCAGCGCAGCCGGTCGAGTTGATCGCGAGAGCCTTCGTCCGGGAGGTGCGTCGCCTGGTCGGTCAGGGGCTGGCCAAGGGCTACCAGGAGCGACGCTTCCTCCACCCGCCCTATCCCGGCCGTCTTGACCCGAACCACCACCTGGCACGGTTGGCGGGACGGCCCGACCGGTTGGTGACCGTGGCCAAGCGGCTCAGCGTCGATGTGCCCGTAAATCAGGCGGTCGGCTGCGCACTCGATGTCTTGCGCAGAGCGGAGGTTCTCGATGCGAGCTGGGATGGTCCACTCGAGCGGCTGGCTGCTTCGTTCCGCTACGTCAGCCGACCTCCCATGGATGCCGGCGAGCTGGCGCGGATCCCGCTCAGCCGGCTGACGCTTCGCTATCGGCCAGCTCTAGCTCTTGCGTCACTGATACTGGACCTGCACGCGGTCGGGCCGGAGGCTGGCGTCAAGCCCGGATCATCCCTGCTGTTCCACATGCCAAGCATCTGGGAGGACTTCGTCGAAGCGTGGGTGCGCCACCAGACCACTGACGACGACACCCAGGTCCAGGCTCAGCACACGTTCCCCGTGACTCACGACGGCGACATCAAGGGCAGAGCCGATGTCGTTCAGCGACGCAACGGTCGGCTCGTTGGCCTCTTCGACGCGAAGTACAAGCTCCTGCACCGATCGCCCAGGGCCGGAGACGTTTCGCAGATGATCGCGTACATGGAATGTCTCGGACTCGACCATGCGACGCTGGTCTATCCGGGAGCGGCCGCACCAAGGACGATCGGTGTCGGCCGTCGCCGAATCACCTCGATCGGTGTCGATCCGACGCCAGCAGGAGTCGAAGCCACGAGGCTACCGCTTGTGCCATCCTGAACCTCGTGGGCGGAGGCTGACATGGTCCGATGGCGTGGTCTGACCGAGCACCTGAGCGACGTCGAGGGATCGTCGGTGACCTTGAGCTACACGCGGGTCGCGGAGCTCATCGGCGGTCCACTTCCCCCTCGGCGCATCGGTGGCGTCCGCAGTTCTGGGCGAATGCAGCAGGGAACGGCTACGCGCGGATCTGGCGTGATGTCGGGTTCAAGACCAACCTTTCGGGTTTACCCGACGATCAGGTGCGTTTCGTCCGGGTGGACTCGGTGGCGTCCACACCGGGTGTGGGCCCAGTGCGGTCGGGCCGGCGCACCGATCCCGCCGACCGTTCGGAGTCGGCCGACGTCGTCCTCGTGGGCTGCGTGAAGAGCAAGCTTGCCGTTCCAGCAGTCGCTCGCGAGCTCTACACCTCGCCGTTGTGGCTACGGCGCAGACGATACGCCGAGGACTCAGGCAAGCCGTGGCTCATCCTGAGCGCAGAGCACGGTGTGCTCGCTGCCGACGAGGTCGTCGAACCCTACGACCGATACCTCGCGGACGAACCGGTCGAGTACCGGCAAGCTTGGGGACGGAAGGTCGTTCGACAGCTGGAGGAGCGCCTCGGGCACCTCACCGGCAAGGTGTTCGAACTCCACGCCGGCCGCGCCTATGGCGATCCCATCGAACCCTTGCTTCGAAGCGCAGGCGCGACGCTCGTACGGCCACTGAGTGGCTTGACGCAGGGGCGCCAGCTTCAGTGGTACGAGGGGGACATGGCGGCGGAGGCCGCGGTCACGCCTCATCAGTCACAAGGGCGCGAGGACACGTGGAGGCCGCCGGTGACAGGCGCAACGCCGCTGGACGGTATGTCACGTCGATTGACCGATGGGTTCGTGCGTGGACTGCTCGACCTGTCGGCCCGCCCCGGCGCACCCCCGTGTGGGTGGCCATCGATGCCCGAGGTTCGCGCGGTCGGACTGTTACGGGAGCACGGGGCGTCCGCATCCACGGTCCGAACGTTCCTGACGCTCGTCGCCGCTGTCGATCGTGCACGGGATGCGGATCGGCTCTGGGACGCAGGTGCGGCGCTGTACAAGGAGGAGCCCTGGGTCTATGCGCCCGCGGAGGTCCGGGCCCGGTCACTCACCGAGCTTGCCGATGCCCTACGCCGCTTCGGTGTCACGCAGCGGCACGGTGTGGACACCTTCGCCTGGCGGACCATCAGCGAGTCGTTGGAGCAGCCCTCGCCTGTTCAGGTCGTGATCGACGCTGGGAGGGGCACGACCGCGGACCTGCTCAATGCGGTGCGGTCAGCGACAGAGGGCGGCTCACCTCGTTACCCGTTGCTGCGCGGGGAGAAGATCTCGACGATGTGGATCCGGCTCCTCGCGTACCCGGGGGAGGCGCAGATCAGTGGGCTCGATCAGCTGCCAGTAGCCGTCGACGTGCAGGTTCGCAAGGTGACGGAGTATCTCGGCGTCGCTGAGACGCACGGTCTGGATCTCGACCGTGCGCGGCCGCACATCCAACGCGCCTGGCATCAGCACGTTGATGCCCACGGTGCTGCCGGTCCAGAGAAGATCGCCGACACCTGCGCAGCCCTTGACCCGGCCCTGTGGTTCTTCGCCAAGTGGGGTTGCACGACCTGCGAGCGACGAGGCCGTCGCCATCCCGTCCACGAGGTGTGCGGCAACTGTCGGTTCGACGAACTCCGAAGAGATCTGTGATGAGGCATGAAGCACCGGGTACGTCCCGATGGCGGCGGCCTGGTCGGTTGGGCGGAGACGTTGCGGCGCTGGGCTGCCCGCGAGGGGGCGTCCGATGAGCACGGATCCTGCGCTCGGCTCGTTCGCCGAGAGGTTGCTCGCGGCCGTCGATCGGGGCCGACGCACAGGGACGCACAAGCTCGTGCTCTTGCTGGCTCTGGTCGATGAGGTCCCGGAGCGGTTCGATCCGCGGACCGGCGCCGCGCCGCACTCGATCCATCTCGAGGATCTGGCCCATCGGGTCCTCGACTACACGCTGCTGCAGTCGCGTCCCTTCCGGGACGGCCACGCTCCGCTCGGCCAGCTGCGGAGCACCCGGCAAAGCAGCCTCGTCACCGCCGGCCAGATCGCACGTGAAGAGGTAGGGGTCTACGACGCCGGGCTTCGTGATGCGGACGACCTCCGGGTACGCGATCCGCGGGCGTACCGTCGCGCCATCGTGGGCACGGTGAACACCCTCGTAAGGAACCCCTTGCCACGGCTGCAGGGGGAAGGTGCTAGCGAGCACCCCTTCCTTTACCACTGGCCGTGGTCATACGACAGCTCGCCCGCGTCGGTCCGGGAGGCTCAGGGTGGCAAGCTCGAGGTCTCCTTCGTACCTGGCGCACCGGAGGAACTCGTACGCCTGGCCGCACTGGTGCGTCCACTCGTTGAGCTGCACTACCTCCGAGACGTTGCCAGATGGAACGGACTCGGCACAGTAGAGACGGAGCTCGCTGAGTACCTGTTCGGATCTGAGCGTGCATCCATCAGCCGCCTCGTGCGGCGACAGCTCCGACGACGGCAGGGTGGCCGTTGCTTCTATGGGGACGAGCACGGCGACCCCGAGGGGCCATCGAGGACGTCGTTGGTCGTCGATCACTTCATGCCTTGGTCGCGCTTCCGCTCCGACGTCGCGGAGAACCTCGTTCTGGCGACGGCGTCTCGCAACAGTTCGAAGAGCGACCACTTGCCGCATCCACGTCATGTCGTCCGGTTTCTGCACCAGCTCCGCCCGGTGGAAGGCGAACTGGTCGCCAACAGCCGAGACGGCCTTGCACGTACGCAGGCGATGATCGCGTCGGCGTACCGGACCGCGCCGCTCGGAACGCCGATGTGGCTTCGGACGGCTCGTGACGGCCCCGCTCTGCTGCCCTACGACGGAGACGGCCGCAGAGTGGTATTCGAGGCCTTGAGGTCCTCGCCGGGCGCGTCTTGAGTGACGGGCGAGACCACGTGCCGTCTGGATCATGCGTGCGTACCAACGGTCGCCGGACGCACGTCGAACCTGAACGAAGCCCAAACGCTGTGCGGCCCCTGAGGCTTCCTTGACTCCACCGGCACTACGGTTGATGGGGTCGCCGGACCGCAGTCGCAAGGGGAGAGATGGGGACGTCGGTTCCAGAGGAGCCGAGGTGGGCCGCTGATGTGGCGCCTGCCGAGAAGGCACTCTGGCGCTGGGCGGTCGATCAACTGGATGATCGTGTGCTGGTGCTCCCGCAGGTCGCGATGACCGTTGGTCGGGGTGGGCGAACGCAGGAGGCCGAGGCGGATCTGGTCCTGATCGATTCCGAGCACGGCGTCACGGTCGTCGAGGTCAAGGGCGGCACGCTCTCCTACGACGCACGCCGTGCCGTCTGGCGGCGCCGCGAGGCCGGTGCCGCAGAGATCCGTGACCCGGTCCAGCAGGCCAAGCGCACACGCTCGATCGTCGAGGCCGCACTCAAAGCTGGGCCCGTGGCTGCCTCGACGTTGCCGATGCGTTGGGTGGTGGCGACGCCGGACTGCAGGCTGGAGGCGCCCGGTGAGCCGATCCTCGACGAGGCGCAGCTGTGGGATGCGCTGGCGGCGGATCAGCTGGAGCTTCTGTACCGCCGCACCTGCGGCGAGCTCTCGCAGGGGGAGCAACCGCTGGGGGACGAGGTCGCACAGCGGATCGCCGAGTTCCTGCGGGGGCGAAGCCGCGATGGGCGTCCCACCTTGGCGGCGGCCGTCGACGAGCACGAGGCACAGGTGCGCATCCACACCGAGTCGCACCGCAACGTGCTGCGTCAGTTCGCGACGCATCCGCACGTGTTGGTGCGGGGCGGCGCAGGTACGGGCAAGACCGTGCTGGCGCTGGAAGCTGCGGTGCAGTTCGCGTCGCTTGGTCAGCGGGTGCTTCTGGCCTGCTGGAACGTGATGCTGGCCCAGTGGTTGCGCGACGCGCTACGTGCCGACCTCGAGGCGATCGGCAGTCCGGCTGCGAAGGAGGTCACGTCCGACCCCACGGGCAAGGTCGTCGTGAGCCACCTGGTCGACCTGGCTCGACATGGCACCGACGAGGAGCCGTCCGACGACCTCGCCACCTGGTACCACGACACCCTGCCGATGCAGCTCAGCCCGGCGACCTGCGGTGGCGAGTTCGACGTCGTGGTGCTGGACGAGGCCCAGGACCTCACCGAGCTGTGGGTGCTGGCCGTCGCCGGTCTGCTCACCAGAGAAGGGCGGTGGTACGCCTTCGCGGACGGGCAGCAGGATCTGTTCCGCGCCGATGCCGCCCTGCCGGACTTCCTCGAGATCGAGCACGAGCTGCGGGAGAACTTCCGCAACTCACGTTCGATCGCTCGGTTCGCCGCTGACTTCGGGGATGTCGAGTTGGACTGCGTCACCGGTGATGGGCCGGACGTGCGCTTCGTGCCGGTCGATGGCGACGAGATGGTGGAGCACACCGAAGTGGTTGCCCGCCGGCTGCAGCGGGAGGAGCGGGTCGGCGATCAGGATCTCGCGGTGCTGTGGCTGTTCCACAACCCACACCGCGGTGCGACCGACGAGCTCGCCAGGGCTGCCTTGGCAGGCGAGCGCGTGGCGACGAACAGCGCCTCGTTCAAGGGCATGGAGCGGCCGGTCGTTGTCCTCGGGCTGGACATCGACGCGACCAAGGCGGACAGGTCGGACGAGGTCAGCCGGGCGATCTACACGGCGGCGACACGGGCGCGGTCGCTGCTGGTCGTCGTCGGCGACCCCGACGACGCCGAGGCCGTCGGGTTCTCGACGTTGGCCGCGCAGCTCCG
>SL_3KL_010_SEDDRAFT_10002932_pt1 | contig 15539 bp, 16 predicted proteins | sample SodLakKL_010_SED_2_FD_10381 | JGI IMG/M metagenome (IMG submission 10381) | reverse complement strand
ACCTTACGTATGAGCTGAAAAACGGGCTGGTGTTTTCGTTGTAAAAAGGGTTCACCGCCCCGAAAATCGGGGCAGGCTCCGGCCCGGAGGCCGCAGAGATTTTTAAAATTGGATTACGGGTTTTGCAACTTGAAGTTTGCCACAGCTCATCTTTTCTCCGCGAAGCGAAACACGGAAGGACAGGTATGGATCTGTTTAGGGCTTCCTCAAAAAGGCATCCCTGACTTTGCAGCGAAGGCACTACCCACATGAATCAACATAGAGCCTTGTTTTATATACTATCGGCCAGGAAATATTTTATCGGCTGATTCTCAGATAATGAACCCTTCTTTTGGGATGTGTAATGAATAACATGTACACTCTTGCGTTAATGAACAGAATACAATAACATTTTGATCATTCATCCCACATTCAATCTGAAGAAAATGTCCGAGATAAAGGAAATAGAAAAAGCAGTTAAGAATCTTACCAAAGAGGATCTCAGCAAGTTTAGGGAATGGTTTGCTTCTTTCGACGCAGAAGAGTGGGACAGACAATTTGAATTTGACGTTAACAACGGCAAGCTTGATAAACTGGCAGCTAAAGCTTTAGCCGAACACGACAAGGGCAAAACCGGTGAATTGTGAAACATCTTGCCAGTTCCTCTTTCTGGGAAACTTTCGAAAACCTGCCCGCACACATTCAGAAACTGGCCAAAAAGAACATCTCCTTACTAAAACAGAACTCTGAACATCCGTCACTGCATTTTAAAAAAGTTGGCCGTTACAGGTCGGTGCGTGTCGGTATGCACTATCGTGCATTGGGAGTTGAAATCCCAGAAGGAGTACTCTGGTTTTGGATTGGAACCCATGCAGACTATGATAAGCTCATTAAATGAATTCGGGTTCCGAAACTGACCTTAGAACTGAAGAACGGGCTGGTGTTTTCGCTTTGAAAATAGTTCACTGCAGAGGCCCAAAGACCGCAGAGAATGATAAAATTTGATTCCGGGTTGTGAAACCAAGAATTCGCCACAGAAGCCCGGAAAAGAGATCGATTTTAACATTTCAGTTTTTCGCTGTGGCTGATATTCCGAACAAACGATTCGAATCCAATCACAACGCTATTCCGGATGATACCACCGGGGAATAACCAGCCTGAGGAAAGCGCAATAAAAGTAGAAATTTCCCAAAGCGATAAACCGGGCCACCCAGTCCCAGCTGCCGTCGCCGATGTAGATCCATACTGCCAAAGGGGGACCCAGCACAAAAATCGCGAACGCTGTGAGCCAGCCAAACTTGTGTTCTTCAATGAGCACCTTAATTAGGAAAGGGGTAAAAGCAATGGCCGCAATCACCGCAAACAGAAAGGCAAATCCATAGATATAGCTCATAAACAGCAGCACTGAACTGCCAAGCTCATAATCGAGCCACTTGTGGAGCCGCGAAATGTTATAGTTGGAGGAGGGGTTAAGTTCTCTAATGTCGATCTGCAATGTGTAGTTACTTTTGTTAGCGGTTTAAGGCGCCGGCTTGTGCGGTATTCTTACTTCTTCTTCGTTAGTTCTATCCGGTATTTCACAACAAACTCCTCATCGGTATATTTGTTAATCTCCTTATTGTAGAGATGCCCGTTTTTGATATCAATAATCCGCTGGCTCCTCGGGTACTCTAACTTTGCGAGAAGTTTACCTGAACGGTCGAGTATCCACCATTCAAGATTCTCGAGGTTTGGATTGGCAAGTACTCCTGCCCAAATTCTGTATTCATCATCTACTTTTAATGCGATCAGAGGGGACGTTGATTCCGGTATTTCTTCGTCAATATGATCAAAGGCGGTTCTGATTTCACTCAGTGAATGTCTGGTTGATCCGGTGTAGCTGTTTAAATCAACCGGCGCCCCTGCAACAGGGTAGTAAATTGCGGATTGATAGATGCCGTCGGCATTATGTTTTTTGATCAGAAACTCACGGGTTAAAGCCGAGTATAGTGCATCATCGGGGGAAAGAGCTGTAATCGTTGTTCCCATAAACGGAAGCGAGATGGAGGGCCCCGGCGGAACGGACTGTGGCCGGACTGTGAACCCGGCCGGAAAAACAAGCGGCTCGGGGTTCAGCACATCCCCATCGGTATTAACCAACAGATATTTAATCTCTGATCGACTTTCATTATCCGGAACTCTGTCGATAAATCTTGCCAGGAGGTTGCCGTCATGTCTGAAAACCGGTGTTCTGCTCAATTCTAAATCCACGACCGCCTCATGCTCCCGAACATTCCACTGTTCAAATAAAACCGTCCTTATAAACGAGTAATCACCTGCACTGTAGATATTTAATCTGCTATTCGAGATGTCAACAACGTACACCTTGCCGGCTTTTACATCAGGAATACCCGTCAGTCCAAATTCCCCGGGCCCCTGGCCCGAACGGCCTATTTGGGTCAGGTACGATCCATCAGGCTGGAAAACAATGATACGATTGTCCGGAGGAAATGTCCCTCCTCCAAAGTTGACATCCAGAATAATTAACCTGCCATTTTCATCCACAACACCATTTATGATATTCGTAAGATAGGGTTCACCCTCAGCCCCAAACGTCTGCACAGGAACCAATTCTACAGAATACTCAGGTTCCGAATCTCCGGGGAAAATTGTGATGTTTTCGATTTCCTGAATGTGTTCCGGAATCTCATCCAGGATTTGGATGTGCCCTAAATCTTTCTGATTCGAACAGTGCACGAAAATTAAACTGAGTAAAATCATTGAAAATAGGAACACTCTTGAATCTGAATGCTTCATCTATCTATTCACTATTTCAATGCTATACTTCTCATTCCTATCAATTCCCTGTTTGAAATCTCTTTCGCGGGCGTAAAAAAATCCATCTTTTATAACCTTAAATGGTTTTATGATTATTGCCATATAACTAAATTCGTATTACTTATTGCTTCATATCAGAAAGCATAAATCCTAATATCGCTTTCATTAAATGACGGAGCAAATATTCTGCGTTTATTAAAATCAATACCCGGGTAATAAAACATGTCAACGTCGGAAATGATTTTATAGCGATGCATAAGTATACCCCCGGAATCGAATTGATGAATCCACATTGGGCGTCGGGGGGTATGCGGTGTATCCATGTTTGTGTATGTGAATAGGTATACGTCGCCATCCGGACTACTTCTTCCTGCCATATATTTTTTTACCGGTAAGAGAGAGACACGCTGATTAGGACGATTTTGAAGAACATTGCCCAGATCGATCATCAGTGAATCAAGTTCGGGAGTTGGTGTAATTGATCGTTCCCAGATTTTGCTGCCATGAAGGTTGTACCTGGCAATTTTAGGAATGGCGCTATAGACTATAAAAATCTTATTTAGGTTGGTCAGATCGTTGACCGGAAAAGCCAGGGCCATTTCATGAGCAGGAACCCTGTTGTTTTTAAGAGACTGCCTGATCTCTTCATCGTTAATAAAATCGATGTAACCATCAGGTATTTCACCGATATGAGCCATTTTCTCGCCCTCAAATGTCACAACCCGGTATAAATACTCTCCACCGGTTTGGGCTGGCAGTAGTACTGTCTCGTTATAGGTTACAAACGGGCGGTTGTTGTTGGAGGTAAGCGGAGCCCGCGGGGTTGGCGGCAACCCCCTCTCTGAACTGTTATTTCCCTCCATTAACAACTCTCCATAATTCAAAGAGGAGATAAACTGTCCATCATTACGGCTGTACTTATGAATCAAAAACCGGCTGCCGTCAACAATAAAAAGGTGTTCAGCGGAGATGAAAAAATCATCCAGGCTTTGAATCTCTCCGGGCCCCCTCCCTCTGCTGCCGTACCTTCGCACCTCATTGCTTTGTTCATCCAGCTCAATTACTGCCAAATGCGCTGCATCCTGGATGAATAGATGACCGGAAGTGTGGCCATGCCTGATCCTCACGGGTACCCCCAAGAGGAGATCGTTCTTACCAATTAAGCTATCATAGTCCCTGAGTTCTTTAACTTCGATTATGGCGGCCTCCACATTTTCCGGAGTCTGTTCACGACAAGCTGCGAAAGTGCATATGAAGCATGCACCAAGAAATACATACAGATAAGATGTTCGAAGATGCATGGTTTTAAAAGTGAACTGTTACAAGCGGATATCCAAAACGCTTCAAGTTTGAATGCGAAAATAAGGTAATGTCTTTTTTGATGTGATTTGATTTACAAGAGCTGCCATTTCCAGGTTAGTCGCATATTCATGTACAAGGCCTCATTTCATTTCAAACACAATCCGATACCTCACCACCTGCTGCAGGCCGGTCTCTTCATCTGTTTGGCGGGTATATACATAGCCGTTCTTTATCACCTCAATCGGTTCATTCTGCGGCCATTCGAATTTGGTGATGAGCTTGCCCGTTTCTTCGAGTACCCACCATTCGTAGATATTAAAATCTCCCATAATGGTTGAGACCCAAAGTCGGTTTTCATCATCCAACAACAGATCGTTCAGTGCGGGCCAGGTTTGTGGCACCTGTTCTTCCGGGGCATTTTCAATCACACTCACGCGCCATTCTACCACACCTTCTTCATATTCGCGTTTCTGCTGCTGAATTGCTTGTTCGCGGGTAAATACTTTTTTCTGAAAAGGGTAGTAGTACGCCCGCAGATAGGTACCATATGTATCGTATACTTTAATCAAAAAATCTTCAGACCGGGCCATATACATGGAGTTCTCTGTAGTTGTGATCAGTGTTGAACCCAAAAATTCAAACTGTGTAAATCGATACTGTCCGTTAACAGTTGCCGATAATGCCTTGTAACCGGGCTTTTTAAATACCTGCTCCCGATCAATCCTTCTATCTCTGTCCATCAGGTGATACGTTCGGTAATTATCATTCAAATTGTATCCGGCATGAGCAGGATTTGGAACAAGTCTTGAGGTGAAATTGACAAGAAATTTGTTGCGGTTGATAAATATAAAACCACTTTGATTAAGTCCCGATAAATGCTCAACTTCTCTTTTATTAATGGCCTGCGTATGGATTGTATTGAATTCTTCGTATGTATTTAACGAAAACGCAGTTAGTCTCATCAATTGGGGATCATATATGTATAGGTAACCGTTTGAATAGTTAAGGGCTCCCATCGAACGAAATTCGCCCGGACCTCCCCCTTCTCTTCCAAAATGAGTGAGATGCCGGCCCTCCGAATCAAAAACATGCACCCGGTGCTGCATTGCATCCGCTACATAAACACGGCCGTCATCATCTACGTCAAATTGTCCTAACCTGCCAATAAGATTGCTTTCCGAACTTACAAATACGGCCTCTTTTTCCAGGGTTATGGTTAGTAAATCATCACCTTCTGTTACAACTATCAGGTTTTCAAGCTCCGGTATGTTAATTGTCTCTTCATGAGAACAACCCATCATGAATAATATCAGGATTACAAAATGCATGGACCTGAATATTGTAGTTATAATATTCGACATAGTATTATTATAAAAATGGAGCAAGGGCATAGAGAAATTCTGCCCCTGCTTTAAATCTTAATGTATTGCAAAATCGGAGCACTGTCCCCACGACCCGCTTGAGTAAGGCCCATTCCGTCTGCAAGCCATGTCTGGATCTTCAGTGGTTAGCTCATACGTGATTTCCACAGCATCAGATCCATCATCATTCCAGCAAATCAGGCAATTCGTGCATTCATTTCCACTACAATTGTGATCATCTCCTGCCATTATCTGTTTCATCTCATTTCTATTCATGATTTGAATTGTATTCATAACTTCTCCTTTTTTTTATTTAACATGTGCATGTTTTATTCCGCCCCGACAAATAACAGGGACTGAACCAGGTACAGACTGTAAAACCTGTTGTTTGATCGCTCAAACACTTTTTACTTCTGGTAAACTCACCTCAACTCCTTCGTAATATTATTATACACCCGCTCCAGCAGCCGCAAATCCTGCGTAATGATCTCTGCCTGGCCGGTCATCCCGTTGCGGGGCGGTATGTTGTGGCCGTAGCTGGTCAGCAGTCCGTCGGGAAAGTGAACTTTGGCAAAAACACGGCTATAACCAGACAGACCTGTTCATTCTGCCAGGTTTACAATTCGTATTGAGGGGCCATCGTCTGTTGTTTCTATTCCATATATCAAACCATTTCCGGTCTGGACTCTCCATAGACGCAACGGTATCTGTATATAGTATACCTCCCCAGTTGCTTCGTTTATGCGGATGATTTCGGTGCGATCACTTCCCGACACATTAAAAACGACCAGATAAATGGTTTCATCATAAACCAAAAACTCCTCGAACAGCGGAAGAACCGTAACAGCTTCCATCGTCTTCTTCAAATCCGGAAATCTGCGGGTCATATTAGAAGAAAATTCCATCAAATGGCCCCTTTTTTCCGGTGTGATTTCTCGCTCTGACAAATCCAAAAACCGATCTGCGAATGTTTCACCCGTTTGCAGGTTATAGCGATTAATGACCGAATTATGAGACGTAATGTGATAAAACCATTCTCCATCAAGGTCCCAAAACGTTTTTTGTCCAACCAAATGGTCGATGTGAGACCACTCACTCAACGACATTTTCTCATTACCGGGCAACTCCAATAGTCGTTCAACTTGATTGAATGCTTCGTCAAGCTTGTACAAATAATATACCTCCTCTCCGGAACTGTAATCCACTATGGTTCGAAACACCCCAAAATTGCCCCACTGCGTAACATAGATATTAAGTAATAAGGATCCCGGTTCCTGGTTGACCGAGTATGTGGTATCGTAGATGAGCTCTTCATCACGCAAATTAAAACGGGTAATTTTATGGTGGGGAATATCCAATACATAAAGATCATTATTCCTGTCCGCATGGAGGTTCATTGCACCCATAAATTCACCCGGCCCACGGCCTTCCCCACCGGCCGATGCAAGGTGTGTCCCCATTTCGTCAAACAGGTGGATCATCTGCTCTAACCGGTCATTAGCAGCTACATACTTCCCATCAGCTAACGGTTCAAGAAAATAGGGTGACATGTAGCCGGAAGGTTCAAAAATTCCTTCGGGTTCTGCCGCCAGTTCAGGCAGTACGGAGGCGAGGCTATCCACGGAGTATAGAGGTATACTACCCGACATATTCTGTGATTCCTCGTCTCCTCCGCTACACGATAGAAGCACTGTTGAAGTCAAAACTATCAGACAGAACTCATGAAATTTATGCCCAAAACTCTGTGTATTCCTTGCTTTTTTCATTATATAGCTAATTGACTTGAAAACAATCGTCGATGCATAAACTATTTAACTCAAGGACTTCCTCATGGCACTGACTCCATTCATCCGAATGGCTGGGAAATGTATCACTGCACTCAGTGTGATAGCCGCTGTACAGGTTTAGGCAGTCGATTGCACATGCAGCACAAGGAGGGCAATTCCCCGCCATTATATTTTTCATTTCCGATCTGCTTAAATTTTGAATTGCATTCATTGTTTTATCCTCGTTTTATTGAAACCCATTTCGCCATTTGGCGGGGTATGGGCTATGATGGCACCCCTGTTTGATCACTCAAATGCTCATTGCTCCATGGAACCTCACCTCAACTCCTTCGTAATATTGTTAACCACGCGCTCCAGCAGCCGCAAATCCTGCGTAATGATCTCCGCCTGGCCGGTCATCCCGTTGCGGGGCGGGATGTTGTGGCCGTAGCTGGTGAGCAGTCCGTCGGGAAAGTGAACTTTGGCTAAAAAAAGGCTGTCGCGCACCGGGAACTCCGAAAAATACTCCACTTCCCCATAGACTGAACCAAACTCGTGATATGGGTAACCGCTGAAACGAACCAGCACCCGCTGCCCCTCCTCCACCCGGCCGAATGACTGCTGCGATACAGACAGTTCTCCGAACCAGGTTGTATTCCCGGGCTGCAGGTAGAACAGCTCCTGCCCTGCCGCCACGGTCTGGTTTTCCTGTACGATGCCGGCATACACCACCCGGCCGCTGAACGGAGCCGTGATCAGGTAGTTTCGCTTCCAATCGTCAATGGCGCTTTTCATCAGGTTCAAAGACTGCAGAAAAACCGAGCGCTGCTCCCCGATCCTCCAGTCCAGCTCCATAATCTCTTTCTCCCGTGCCGCCTGTGATGCATAATTGCTGATGATGGCCGATTCGGTCTGCCGGAGAGGAAGCTGCCGGGATGCCAGCTCTCGTTCTGCCCTGGCAAGCTCCAGGGGTGAAATAAAATCCCTTTCCGCAAGCCGCTTTTGCATCTCAAATTCCCTTTCGGCCAGTTCCAGATCGGCCTGCTGGATTTGCTTCTGTTCGAGCAGCATATTGAGCAGCTGACGGGTGTAGTCCTGTTCGCGGAGCAATATCTCCCGCTGGCGGCTGTAGAACGCTCCCGGCCGGTAGGAGCGGTACTCCCTGTATGCCTGTTCAAAGCCCTGGAACGTATTCTGAAGCTCCCCGAGATTGCCGAAACCGGAAATTTCAATTGTTTCACCGAACTCTTCGTCCCCTTGCAGTAGCTGCACCCTGAGCAAGTCGATGATACTTGACAATTCGAGCACCTCTTTGTGATAGGCTGTACTCTCCATCCAGGCCAGGATGTCTCCCTCTGCAACCCGGGTGTCGTTTTCCGCCATAAGCCTGACTACCTTGCCGCTGACCCGGCTTTCCAGGGATTGCGGAGCGTGGATGGCCGTCAGTTTCAGCGGCGCATGCACCACTTCCGGGTATTTGATGACGGCTGCCGAGAGCAGCACCAGCCCCAGCACACCGAAAAAGGCCGTAATCCCCCATCTTACCAGCCAGTGCGGCGGACGGCCGATGATCTCCTGCACCTCCTCGCTGCTTACGTCCAGCTCGGGGAACGGGTTTTTTGGTTCGGGATGGGTTGGTATGTTGTTTGTGTTTTGTGGCATAATTTAAGTGAAAAGTGAAAAGGCAAAAGTGACAAGTTTGTTGAGTCGATATAATCCCCTCTTGAGAGGGGAAAAGCGCAGTGAGCGTTGAGCGAACAAGCGAGGGGTGTGTTCCTGTTGTTAGCTTCGAGCCCTGCCAAACACACCCCTGAGTTTTGAAGACGCGCTCTGCGCACTTCTTCAACTCGGTCCCCTCTCAAGAGGGGATCATTCCTGGTTCTTTCACTTTTGCCTTTTCACTTTTCACTTTTTTCATCTTAACCCGGTCAACGCTTCAAGGACCCCGACAAGCCTGTCGGGGACGCTTGAAGGTTTTGCTACGTTCCCAGTTCCAGTTGATTTTTTACCAGTTCAAAATAAGCTCCTTCTTTCCCGGCCAGTTCGCCATGGGTGCCCTGTTCAATGATTCGGCCCTCTTCGAGCACCACGATGTTGTCGGCGTTTTTGACGGTGCTGAGGCGGTGGGCTACAACCACCACCGTCCGGTTTTGGAAAAATTGGTTCATGTTGTCCATAATGGCGCGTTCGTTGTTGGCGTCGAGGGCGTTGGTCGCTTCATCGAAAAAGAGAAACTCCGGGTCTTTGTACACCGCACGGGCAATAAGCATACGCTGGCGCTGCCCCTGGCTGATGCCGTTTCCCTCGGCCCCTATTTTGGTGTTGAACCCGAGCGGCAGCGATTCGATAAACTCCCGGATATTCGCCACATTCACGGCGTGTTCCAGTTTTTGGATGTCGGGCACTTCATCACCCACCGCAATGTTGCGTGCGATGGTGTCGGAGAAGATAAACCCGTCCTGCATAACCGCCCCGCACCGGCTGCGCCAAACCCGCGGACTCAGATTCACAAAGTTGCTCTCCCCGATCCGGATCTCCCCGCTATCCGGCGGATAGAACTTGAGCAGCAATTTTAGAAGTGTGGTTTTCCCGCTGCCGCTCATGCCCACAACCGCCGTCACTTTTCCTTCGGGTATGTGCAGATCGATATCCCGCAGCACCGGTTCATTCCCCGCACCGGGATAGGTAAAGCTCAGTTTCTTCAGCGTAATATCTTTGATTTTTGGCAGTTCGCGGGTAAACATCTTTTCTGCCGGCTCCTCATCCTCTTTCTCATGCACCTCGTTCAGGCGCTCCATGCTGATGACCGCATCCTGCGTGGACTGTACAAACCCGATGAGCTGCTGCACCGGGCTGTTGAGCTGGCCGATAATGTACTGGATGGCAAGCATGGCGCCGAGGGTAAGCTGCCCGTTCACCACAGCGATGGCCGAGATAAAGGTGATGCCGATATTTTTCCCCTCGTTGATGAAAAACGCTCCGCCCTGCTGGTACTGCTCCAGGGCCAGGTTCTTCACCTGGTAGCGGAACAGACGTGCCTGCAGGTGCTCCCACTCCCACCGCTTCTGTTTTTCGCAGTTGTTGAGCTTGATCTCCTGCATGCCCTGGATGAGCTGGATCACCGTGCTTTGGTTGCTTGAAGAGATCCCAAACCGGCGGTGGTCCAGCTCCCGGCGTTTTTTCAAAAACAGGACAATCCATCCAACATATAGTACGCTTGCCACCAGGAAGACGGTAAAGATCATCATGTGGTAATACGCCAGCACCAGCGAGAAAACGATCAGTGTGACGAAGGAAAAGAGCGTGCTAAGGGTTTGCCCGGTTAAAAAGTTCTGGATGCGGGCGTGGTCGCCCATTCGCTGCATAATATCGCCAACCATTTTGGTATCGAAAAAGGGCATCGGCAGTTTCATCAGTTTGATCAGGAAATCGGACAGGATGGAGATGTTAATCCGCGTACTCATGTGCAGCAGGATCCACGAGCGGATAAACTCCACCACGGTGCGCCCGAAAAAGAGCATGAGCTGCGCCATCAGGATCAGGTAGATAAAGTTGATGTCGCGGTTCTGAATCCCGATATCGACCACCGCCTGGGTGAGGAACGGGAAAATAAGCTGCAAAATACTGCCTGCCAGCAGGCCCAGCCCCAATTGAAACAGCAGGTTTTTATAGGGCAGGATATAACGAAACAGGATGCCGAAGCTGAGCCGGTTGCCGGTTTCTCCTTCAAGATCATAAAAGGAAGGAGAGGTATAAAGCAATAAGGCAATACCTGTGCTGCGCCCGTTGTTTCGGCTGTTAAGCCACTGCTCCAGGAACTCCTCTTTGGGATAGGTCACTTTTCCATTGGCCGGGTCGGCAATATAGACTTTATCCCCCCTGATCTTGTACACCACCACAAAATGAACCTGGTTCCAATAGATCACACAGGGAAGCGCTGCCTCGTTCTTCAACTGCTCCCACGTCAGCTTGGCGCCGACGGTTCGAAATCCAATCTCCTCGGCCGCCTCGCTGATGCCCAGCAGCGATACCCCTTCGCGGTTGATGCCGCTCTTTCGCCTCAGAGTATCCATCGAATACTGCCTCCCGTGGTGTTTGGCAACCATCCGCAGGCAGGTGGGGCCGCAGTCCATTTGATCGTGTTGGCGGTAGAAGGGAAACTTAATCATATCAAACGATGGACAAATTAAACGCATTCACTTTTTGCACGTCCATAATTTTTTCAAGTGGTTACACAATGTAACCCCAAGAGATTTCAAAAGAAGTTGACGAGTTACGTGCATTTTATCTTTCTGTCAGTTCAATTCGGTATTTCACGACAAACTCAGCACCCGTTTCTTCATCAATCTCCTTAGCATAGAGATACCCGTTCTTGATTTCGAATATTGTTTTATCGCGCGGTCGCTGCAACTTCGCCAGCAGTTCTCCAGTTGGAGCAAGAATCCACCATTCATAGGTATCACTATTTATATCAGTGGGTACAGCAACCCAAATTCTATTTTCATCGTCCACCCTCAATTCATCAATGATAGGTGAAGTTTCCGGTAGTTCTTTACCAACTTCATCCAAGGCATTAATTACCTCTGCCTGGCTAAGGTTGGAACCTTCAATAAAATTTCCGAAATCAAAACTAGGACCGGTAATTGGATAGTATATTGATGATTGATAAATACCCTCTGAGTCATACTTTTTAATCAAAAATTCCTGAGAATCCGCGGTAATCAATTCCCCTTCGTCAGTTATCGTGGTCAGAGTATAATCTACTGTAAAAGATCTTGGTATAGATTGGATTTGAGATTTCCTCGCTGTAGCTATCTGTAGCTTCTCCAGGAAAACATAAGGTTTATAATTTAACCTTTTCCCAAACTGATCCATCAATAGATACTTATTTTTCATTCTTGTATTTTCAATATGCTCATAAAACCTGACTGAAATATTCCCATCATTTCGAACCTTCAAACCAACTAAAAAAAATCCACGTAGATCATCTTCTTGACGGATATCCCAACTTTCCTCCAACGAGGTCCGAATCAAGGAATAATCATTTGCATTGTATACATTTAAACGTTTTCCGGTATAATCATATAAATACACTTTTCCGTCATTTACCTGTGTCCAATAAGCAAATCCATATTCTCCGGGCCCTCTGCCCGGCCCACCAAGTAACGTACGATAGCTACCATCAGCATTATATACATGTACATTAAATACAAACGGCATTGACTCATTGTTGATTCTGAGATCGGTCAAGATTACACGCCCATTTTCATCAACTGTGCATGCTTCAACTCTTGTCAAATAGGGTTTCCCGGTTTTACCATAAGTCTGATCCGGAATAAGTTCTATGGAGTATTTCGGCTCCAAATCACCGGGAAAAATGGTAAGATTTTCAACCTCCAGAATGTGCTCCGGGGTTTCATCAAGCACTTGAATATTAGCCTGTTCAAGATGTTCAGATATTTCATTTAGTTCCGATTCATCTTTTTGCTCTACTGAATTATGCGAAGAATTTTCAGAACACCCATTTAAACCAATAAGAAAAACAAGAAACAGTGCTAAAATTGGTAAATATTTCATAATGTGATTGGAGATTAGTCATGCAAAAGGGTTATAAAACCCTTTTGCTTTTAATTAAAGTTTTAACCGTAATTAGGACCACAATGTTCAATCATATTTTGCCAAGCACTTTGTATAGTATTGCTACAAGTTATCTGATCGTAACCAGAATACCATTCTAGACACTTCGCTTGCAAACAATTGTAATACGAACTCATGGTGTTACATCCACCGGCTTGGCAATCACCTGTACCTGTTTCTTCTACAGGTTCAGTATTGCCCGCCATAATATGTTTCATCTCACTCCGGCTTAAAACGCCTACTGTACTTCCATCTAGCATTGATGGTTTCATAATTTATCTCCTTTTTATTAAAGCCCGTTTCGCCATATGACGGGGTACGGGTTATTAGATACCCCTGTTTGATCATTCAAACAACCGTTTACTACTCTGATATTTTTGCATTACCTGCACTTGCTTTCATTATATCCAACCCGTTCTGACTCCCAAATTCATCCGCCACCCCAGGAATCAATGCAACCAGATCCATCACCCTGTAAGCAGCCGGCAGCTCATATCCGTTCATAAAGGTGGTCGGGGTTTTGGTGATCCCGGCATTCTTTACCCAGTCATAATGGGCATCCAGGTACGCAGCGGTTTCCGGCTCGGGTAATTCTCCATTTACGGCATATGACCCGGCAAATGTTTCCGTATTCATAACATCGTACCAGGCATCGATCAGAACCTGCCCACTCGCCTGTCCATTGCTATTGTGTTGTTCCTGCACTTGTTGCAGCCAGTTTTTTAACAGCAGGCTGCTGATTTCACCGCCATCCCCGCTTTTCAGAATCCGCAGGGAGAGGTTAACCTTTCCGGGGTACACCGCCAGCAGCTCACGAGCCTGTTCCAGCTCGCTTTTGCATGGTCCGCAGTAGAGGTTTACCGCCATGGTGAGTTTGACAGGTGCATTCGGGCTGCCGATCAGGAAATCATGTTCAAAAGGAGTGACATCCACCTGCCGCTGTTTGAACAGTAAACTGGTGAATACGTCCGGTGAGTTTTTAATCCGTGCAGCGGCAATCTCGTCTTGTACGGCCCGGTTTTTCTGCTGTATGGTTTGTTTTAATAGAAGAAGTGATGAACCCATCAATCCAAATAGAAAAAGCGTAATAAATACGTCCGGGAAAGTTAATACTATCGGATTCATCAACCCGGAGTAGAAGAGATAACCAAAAATCATTGCCTGCACCGCTAAAATCCCGCTCACCACCAGGCAGAGGCGGCACCACTCTTTAATTTTGAAGGCTTGCAGCCATAGGGAGTAGCCGATCATGGGAATTGCAAGAAAACTTACCCAGCCCAAAACCGAAAGGAGTCCGCTGCCCGCCCAAAGCGGAACCAACAAGCCAATGGCAGCAAACTGAGCGGCAAAATAACCGAGTGTCAGGTCCGAAAAAGTGATGAGCCCGAACAGTTTTCCTTCCTCAGACCGCAGCACTTTCCCACACCCTGCACCGGTTCCAGCGTTGCAGAAACTTTCCACCGCCCGGTAAGTGATGCCCAGGTCTTTGGCGAAAAGAAAGTAGCCTGTCACTACTCCGGCCAGGGCTGTTACTATCATTAACAATTGTACCCATGAGAACGAAACCAGCAGTGGAATCGCCATCAGTCCTGCCACAGCTAACATTACTACAGAAGCAATAAGTTTAAATCGTTTCTCTTCGTCGAGTGCTTTTGCGTTCTCTTTATCGGCAATTTGCTCGGTTGGTTCTGCTTTAAGAAGTACACCGCTCCAGTGGTTCAGCTTGTCTCCGGCGGCGTCCAGGTCTTTGGGTTCATACACCGGCAGCAGCGATCCTCCGCCCGCTTCAAGATGGAGCAGCACCGGGAGCGGAAGTTCACCGGGGTTCTCTTTGTTGGCCCGTGCAACGGTGTGAGTAATATCGAACTGCTGCAAAGTATCGGCCACCGCCAGTATGGAGGGATAATCCGGATGGGAGGCGATCCGCTTTTTGCAATACCGCTCCGACACGGGGATGTTCAGTTGTTTCAGATAACCGGCAACGGATTGTTCCATTAAGGCCCAGCCTGCGTTTTAATTGCTGTTCTTTTTCTGTATTACGCTACAACATTAGTAAATTATGAGATAAGAAGATCCCCCAATATTTTAGGGGTTCACGATTAAATTATTTTTATTATTATAACGTGAATTCGATATAATATCTTTGAATTTGGCAACGGGAAAAGTCCCCTCCTTTTCAAGGAGGGGATTTAGAGGTGGTTGCCCCGCAGGGATCACGTCGGGGAAATAAGCCGATGAGCTAATATCACAAATTATATCTCCACTCAAAGTTCTGTAACCACTCCTGTCTGCTGAAGCCTCGGCACAGGCAAGCCCGGCCCTCCTTACGAAGGAGGGGAGACACTTTTTCCAAATTCTTATATCGAACTCACGTTATTATAGGTAACTTTTATTGATCCACTTGGTTTACTGCCCACGTTCTCACCTTGCCCCGCCCCCTCAGGCCAAGCTTGTTCCCGATCCTAGTAATATGGTTTTCCACCGTATCCCGGCTGATGTAAAGTTCATCTGCAATCTGACGATTTGATTTGCCTTCACCGATCAGTTCAAACACATCACACTCGCGTGAACTCAATATCCTGTACGCCTCTTTTAAGGTAAGAGAGTTGGTTGGTTGGTTGGTTGGTTGGTTGGTTGGTTGGTTGGTTGGTTGGTTGGCCCCGAAGGGATGCCTTTG
>SL_3KL_010_SEDDRAFT_10002931_pt1 | contig 15539 bp, 16 predicted proteins | sample SodLakKL_010_SED_2_FD_10381 | JGI IMG/M metagenome (IMG submission 10381) | reverse complement strand
CCCGGAGTCTAATACTTTCAAAAAAACGCTGGCCGGGATTTGCCTTTTTAATTTTTTCTAATTCCGTACCTTTGTGTCTCTGCCGCTGTCACAACCTGCTGCACTACCGTTTTTTCATTTTGGCCATATGCACACTACAGCGGAACCAGAATATATTAAATTAGAAAAAACTCTAACATTTCTGTTAATCTACCAACATACATACAGCTATAGATGCACCATCAGTGAGGTATAAATTACTTATAATTTTTTAAATAGAAAGGGAATGATGATGAAAGGCAAGATGAAAGCGTTGGTTAAGGACAAAGCAGGCCCAGGTGCCGTTATCAAACAAATTAATATTCCAAAACTGGGGCCTCATGATGTTCTGGTAAAAGTATTGGCTGCATCCATCTGCGGTACCGACCTGCACATCTACAAATGGGATCAATGGGCATCTTCAAGAATGAAGCCACCGGTGGTTATAGGACATGAAATGTCAGGGACTATCGTTAAGGTAGGGTCAGCTGTAAAAAACTGGCACCCGGGGAATTATGTCAGCCTGGAATGTCATAAGACCTGTGGGCTCTGCTATCAATGCAGAACAGGCCAGGCACATATTTGCAGGGACTTCACTATATTAGGAGTGGATTTTGACGGCTGCTTTGCAGAATATGTAAGGGTCCCTGAAGCCAACCTGTGGAGAAATAATCGGGAAATTCCCCCGGAAATCGCCTGTTTGCAGGATCCTGTGGGGAATGCTGTTCTGGCTGCTGCATCTTCCGATATTACGGGGAAAAACGTTTTAATTACAGGTTGTGGGGCGATCGGCCTCTTTGCTGTAGGCGTGGCCAAAAAATTGGGAGCTTCCATGATATATGCTGTGGACATTAATGATTACCGGTTAAAAATTGCCCAACAAATGGGAGCAACCCGAACCATCAATACTCTAAGGCAAAACATTACTGAAGAAGTAATTCTGTACACCAAAGGAGAAGGTGTTGATGTCATGGTGGAGATGAGCGGGGACAAAGAGTGCCTGCAGGACGGGTTGAAAACCGTCAAAAACGGGGGACAGGTAGCTCTGCTGGGCCTCCCCGAAGAAAACTTCTGCCTGGATTTGGCCAATGAAATTATATTCAAAGGCATTACCTTAAAAGGTATAACCGGTAGAAAAATATTTGAAACCTGGTATAAAACCTCTGGACTGTTAAACGGTATTTTGGACGTAACCCCCGTTATAACCCATCGAATGAAATTAGAACAATTTGAAGAAGCCTTTAAAATTATGCAGTCAGGACAGTGTGGTAAAATTATTCTTTATCCCAATTAATTGATAACATATTATGGTTGATCTGCCATAGGGAAAAATTATTTGCCCTGTCATAACATCTATGATGATAATCATAGTGACCCTAATTCGGTATACTGTCCCCGGAATTACCCTCGGAATTACTCCAGAATTTCCCCTCTTTTGTTGACAGAACAACAGTCAATGGGAGGGGTTCGTTATTTTCAGTGAGAATATTACTGCTGTAAGGGTGGTTCCCAGCAGCAGCGCATAAGTTGATATATAATGCCCCTGCAGCTCAAAAAGAGCACCCCCCAAATATGGGAAAAGACCGGCGGCTCCCAGGCCTGTAAACACCACCCCATAATTCAGCCCAAAATTTGACTCGCCAAAAAAACTGACCACAGCAGACGGAAAGATACTGTATAAACTGCCGTACGCGAGGGCAAGAATGGATACGGCTGAAATTAAGGGAATTGGGGTTCGAACTACCATCATAAGTAAAAGCATCAGAGCGATGGCACTAAAAATAACAGTCATAGCTCTTGCCCGCCCAATTCTGTCTGAGAGCAAACCCCCGACAATACGACCCGCAGCATTGCAGCCGGCAAAAAGTGCTACAGCGATATAGCCTTTGTCATAACCGGCTTGAACCCTCATGATGTTATCCAGGTGTGCCGCCATAGTGACCCCGGTGCCGGTAGTCAGAAAAAACATGAACCAAAAACCATAGAGCCGGGGATCCCCGAGAGAAGAAAGACGCGTTCTTGAAAACCTTTCTTTTAGATCCCCAATTCTATAGGGAGGATTTTGGATGAATTGAGCAAGGATTAATATCCCTGCAGTGAGGAATATCCCGCAAATGATAAAAGATTGGAAAGTGCCTCTATGATGGACCAGCTTTTGAATTAATGGAGACATAACCAGCGCTGCCAGGCCGGTACTGGTGACCACCAGTCCGGCGATAGTCCCCTTTTTTTCCGGTGAAAACCACTTCATGGCTGCCGGAGTAGTTGAAGCAAAACAGCAGGCTAATCCCAATCCCAGCAGCCCTCCCCATAAAACTGCTGCTGTAAAGGGATAATCCAGATAATATGCACTGACCATGAAAGCTCCCCCGGCGAAAAAACTCCCCAGGCTGATGACCGGCCGGGGGCCGTAATTATCCTGCGCTCTTCCCGCAGAAACCATGCAGAATGCGTAGCAGAAAAGAAATATTGAATAAGGCAGGGAAGCCTGGGAATAGGTCCACCCTTTTTGCTCCACAAGGCCCGTAGCAAAAATACTCCAGGTATAATTAATCCCTACCAGAAAATTTACCCCTGCCCCCGCCAGGGCCACTCTCCACCCACGATATAAAGTCAAGTTCCTCAGCTCCAAAATACAATTTCTTAAATTTCTCTCAAAAAAATCTTAATTCATAAAACTATATGCCCTGCTGTGTTTAAATAGAATTTCTTTCACTGAAGTTACCATACAGCTATGAAAACCGTTACTTGTACTATCAACAACTAATTACAACCTCGTGCATGTATATATAAGCTTAAAGCCCCAAGAAAACACATGTCCAAATTTTGGCTGTTATAGAAACCCTCAAAAAAAGAATAAAGCTCATATCTCAGCATGCAAATTTATATACTTATTTCAAAGGATATAATTGGCCCTTACCTTATCACTTGGTTTGTCCTTTGATTGCGCTTCTTCTACTGGAACCTTCTTTCCACTTTCAATTCTTCGCTCAAAAATATATAAAATAATCACTCTGTCTTTTTTATGTTCACAAAAAAATACCAACTTTGTAGATTGAAGAATCAAATTAAAAATACAGGTGAAAAATATGAATTCGTACATAATAAGACGCTGGTTTAATAAAAAAATAATTTATCTGCTGTTGGGGATAATTTTTCTTCTCAGTTGTGCAGACTATTTTTATTATAGTCAAAAAATCTTCCCTGGGATTTATGTAAAAGACCTGGATTTGGGAAATAAAACCCTATCAGAAGCGGAGGCTATCCTTGAAAATCTTCAATTGACTTTTGTAGGGCCGGAGGGAGAATCAAAATCGCTATCACTGACAACCTTGGGAATAGAACCTCATATCAAGGAAATCATTTTCCAGAGCTACCAAAAAGGAAGAGAACATATCTGGCCTTTCAGCTACTTGGGCCGAATTCGCATGAAAAAAGGTGTTAATATCTCTTTGCCTCACGAAATTCAACATGACCAGTTGAGAAAAAGCGTAGATCAACTGATAAATAATTTCAACAAAGAACCGGAGGATGCTTTTTTTGAAATTGTTGATGGTACTGCAGTGCTCAATCCTGGGAAAACAGGCTTCAAGGTTCATAAAGAAAAGCTTGTACAAGAAATTATAAAAACCGTTGAACAAAAGGAAACCCCTCTAATAATAACTGTTCCCGGGGAAGAAATCCCCCCTATCTTTACCGCTGAGCATTTAGAAACAATGGGATTAACCCACCAGATGGCTTCATTTACCACCCTTTTTGACACATCTTACGAAACTCGTGCTCATAATATTAAACTTGCTGCATCCATATTAAATGAACACCTGATTGCTCCCGGAGGGACTTTTTCCTTTAACCATATCATTGGTGATACTACTCCAGCAAAAGGCTACAAAGAAGCACTTATCATTCAGGGGGGGGATTACACTACAGGATACGGAGGGGGGATATGCCAGGTTTCTTCTACCCTTTACAACGCTGCACTCCTCTCCAATATGCAAATTTTANAGCGGCATAATCATCTTTTCATGGCAGCCTACGTTTCTGCCGGCAGAGATGCTGCCGTATCTTACGGAACTTATGACTTAATGTTCCGAAACAACCGGGACCATTACATTTTAATCGTTACCCATGTAGAAAATGGTGAGATTACCATTGCCCTGGTGGGTCATAATATGAAAGAAGAAATAGAAATCAACACCCGGTATCTGGATTATGTCGAACCCCCCTTGCAAATAAAAATAACCTCCCAACTGCCACCGGGGGAAGAAGAACAGTTAGAAGGAAAACCCGGCGGCACATTAGAGGTTAAAAGAATCGTACACCAGCCTGATGGCGAAAAAAAGGAAGAAGTATTGTCCGTAGATACGTACCAGCCTTATCCGGCAGTCATAAGAAGAGGGGAAAGTCACGATTAATTTTTCCCTTTCAGCCCTTGAAGAGGGCTTTTTATAAGTTATCCACTAAAATATTTTTTATTGCCTCTAGTTAATACTGCTTGTTTTTAGTTGTTTTAACTTTAAGGTTCCTGTATAATTAAGGTGGAGGTGATCCTATGGGTGAAGAAAAAGAACTGATAACCGCCCATGTTTTGGCCGAAGCCTTAGATCTATCCGTGGAAACCATCTGGAGATACACAAGGGAAAAAAAAATACCCTACATTGAACTAGGAAACAAACAGTACCGCTATAAACTTCCTGATGTAATCAGAGCACTAAATAATTCAACTGTTCAAGAAAAAAAAGCCCCGTATAAAACCCATCCAGATAAAATGTTTACTTATCACGACTATTTGGAGCTGCCGGAGGAACCTGGCTGCCGGTTCGAGGTCCTGGAAGGCATATTGATTAAAGACCCATCACCTAACGTTATACACCAGCGGGTTTCCCGACGGCTGCAGCGGATCTTAGAAGATTATTTTTGGGAGGTTGACCCCGAAGGAGAAATCTTTAACGCACCGTTAGATGTAACTTTTCATGACATTACCGTAGTTCAGCCAGACCTGTTCTATGTATCGGGAAAACAAAAGGATATCGTAAAAGATACCCGGATTGACGGTGCACCTGCCCTGGTAGTTGAGGTTCTGTCTCCTTCCAATTTCCGTAAGGACAGGCTTCAAAAAATGCGTATATACCAGAAGGTTCAAGTGCAGCACTACTGGATTGTCGATCCGGAGGAAAATACACTAGAATGCTTTTCCCTTCGGAGTGGGATGTACAGCCTGATAGCAGCGGGAATGGAGGAAGACATTGTTGAACATCCAGATTTTGATGGGTTATCCATAGAGTTAAAAGCACTCTGGTAAGCAAAGTTTATTAACCCTCAACACACAAAACCCACCAGACTTAATCCCCCAAGGGCTCAGCCCTGGCAATTAATTTTATTTTCCCTTCCCTTGACAATCTTTTTATGAAGTATTCTCGCTGCATAGCTTCATTTTTTGTCTCAAAAGTTTCGTAATACCTGACTTCTACCGGGTTTCTTCCCCGGGTGTATTTTGCGCCGCTGCCTAAGTTGTGTTCTGCCAGCCTCTTCTTTAAGTTAGTGGTCCATCCCGTATATAAAGTCCCGTCACTGCATTCTACAATATAAACATAAAAGTTATTTCCAGTCATTCTCATCTTAATCACTTTCCTCAAATATGAGTATTCTTTCTATTAAGGCCTTGGCAATTTTATAGGCAAGAATAAGGAAAAGATTGTATTTATTTTTCTCAATATGACGGATGGTTTCCGGTCACCTACCTATAACTATCACATATAAGGCTGTGATGCAACCTCCTTTTATTTTATTAAATAAAATAAGCCCCTTGAGATCTATCCTAAGAGGCTTATTATAATTATTATTATTTTTCATTTCTTTTTGGAAAATTATTTTTTATTTCCTCCGGGTTGAAGAGAGAAAACTCCCGGTCGATGTTTTTTAAAATGTGGCTTTCNAGTTCCATATAAGACAGAGAGATATTTATTTGNGCATTCATCACATTATTTTCCACCTCTATAATNTTTCCCTNNCTTAAGCCCTCTTCATGTTCTATCAAAACCAGATTGGCTATTTCTGCTTCATGAAGTGCATNAAAATACTGTTTCTGAAGCTTCCAGAAAGTCTTTTGAGCCTGATCGTATTCNGACATTCCCTTCCCCCCTCTCCTGCAGCAGAAATTACCGCACAGTTATCATTGGGCTTTTTTTAAATGTCAATGATCCCAACAAATTTCCAAAAAGTGTATGAGAGTATTTTGAATGTACTTATGATATTCATTCGCTTTTTATTTGTTCCAACTTTTAAACATTTTTGGCACATAACAAATCCTGTAAGGTTAGAAATTATAATTCATTAAAATATTGCCAGGGGAAATAATGATAATCAGGTAAAGTGTCCCCCGAATTTCTAAATAATTAAGTAAGCTGTCCCCCGAATTAAGCTCGAATTAAGTAAGCTAATTTTATGGTTATGTTGATGCAATTCTAGAAAATAAAAAAGCTGAAAGGCAATTTGCCTTTCAGCTTTTTAGAAAAACCGGTATGTATCCTCCGGGTCAATTAACCGATAGGTATTCACATTATTAATACTGGGGTTCCTGCTCCTGGATGTATTTTTGCCTTTGTTGCAGTTTGGTCAGCGCGTCCTCCATGGTTTGGGCCAATTCTTCAAAAGTCTTTTTGGCCTGCTGGTCCTGAGTCTCCAGGGCACAGGTCTTCATGCTGGCCGCTGCGCTCTGCACACCGGCAATCGCCTGCTGGATTTGGGTTCCTACGGTCATGAGTTCACCTCCAATTATTTTACCTGTAATGTTTACGTATTCCTATTACTTTTCTTGCATTACTGTGTTGTTAAGCTGATCCTTCTGAGTTTCTTGCTGGCTGATACTTTTTTCCCCTTTTGTTACATCTTTGAAAATAGACGTTTATTATTTATTTTTAAAAAACATTTTCATACAAAGGTCAAGAAACTGTTTCTTGTTTACTATCCTTTCGGCTTAAAAATCAAGGCAGCCAAAAACCCAAATATGATGGCGGCAGAAATGCCGGCGCTGGTGACTTCAAAGATTCCCGTCAGAACCCCTACGATTCCAGTCCTTTCCGCCTCCGACAGGGCACCCTTTACCAGGGCATTCCCAAAACTGCTGATGGGAACCGAGGCTCCGGCTCCTGCAAATTTAATCAGGGGTTCATACAGGCCCAGCCCCCCCATCACCGCTCCCGTTACCACCAGCGTAACAGTGGTGTGGGCTGGAGTAAGCTTCCCCACGTCCATCAACAGCTGGCCGATTACACATATTCCCCCTCCTACTAAAAATGCATACAAAAATTGTTCCATTTTATAACATAAGCTCCTTTAATGATTTTCTATGGACACCGCATGGGCAATGCAGGGTATCGTTTCATTCTGCTGGACAGAAAGGGGAGAAAGCAGTGCGCCGGTAGCAACAATTAATATTTTGTTGAGCTCTCCCTTTTTCATACGGTTTAGAAAATGTCCGTACGTAACCATGGCAGAACAGGCACATCCACTTCCCCCTGCCATCACCGGCTGTTCTTTTTTGTATATTAAGAGGCCGCAGTCGGTAAATTTCTCCTCCGGCACATCAATATTATGTTCTTTAAAAAGATCTACGGCTATCCGGTGGCCCACCAGGGCCAGGTCTCCGGTAGCAATCAGGTCATAATACGAAGAATCCCGCTGCATATCCCTGAAATGAGCCTCAATGGTATCCACCGCCGCCGGGGCCATGGCCGCTCCCATGTTAAAAGGGTCCGATAGCCCCATGTCAATCACCCTACCTATGGTGGCAGAAGTTACTCTAGGTCCCTCCTCCCCTTCCCGGCCCAGCAGGGCTGCCCCTGCTCCAGTCACTGTCCACTGGGCGGTAGGAGGTTTCTGTGCGCCGTATTCCGTGGGATAACGAAACTGTTTCTCCGCTGCAGCATTATGGCTGGAGGTGGCGGCCAGTACCAGATGGGCAAAACCACTGTCCACCAGCTGAGCACCCAGGGCCAACCCCTCCATGGAACTGGAACAAGCTCCAAACAATCCAATAAAGGGGATAGATAGTGTGCGCGCTGAAAAGTTGCTGGAATAAATCTGGTTAATTAAATCCCCACTTAAAAAAAACTGTACGTCCTCTTTCTTCTTACCGGCCTTATCAATAGCCTTCTCACAGGCCTGCTCCAAAAGTTTTACTTCTGCTTTTTCATGGCTGTCCTGCCCTAACCATATATCATCATGAAGGATATCAATCTCCCGGGCCAGGGTTCCTTCTGCCTCAAAGGGACCCCCCACTGTAGCCGAAGCCAAAATTACCGGTTTATTTTTAAATAACCATGACTGGTGTCCCTGCAGCAACTATATCCCCCCCAGAGCCGTAATAATTAATTTAATAATGGCTATCACGAAGGCGGCAAAAACCCCGTAAGTAATCACCGGGCCGGCCACCTTAAACATGTTGCCCCCTACTCCCAGCACAAAACCTTCCGTGCGATGTTCTATGGCTGAAGCAGCCATGGTATTAGCAAATCCCGTTACCGGGACGATGGTGCCGGCTCCTGCCCATTGGGCCAGGTGGTCATATACTCCCAGGCCGGTAAGCAGCGCTGCAATAATGATAAGAACGGCTACCGTGGGATTACTGGCAGTAACATCGGTAAAACCAAAATAAGTTACAAAAATCCATTGAAAAAATTGACCTATGGTGCTTATAATCCCTCCCACCAGAAAAGCTCTGGCACTGTTCAGGAGCACGGGCCGTTTGGGTTCCCGGGCCTGGGCAAAGACCTGATACTGCTGCTGCGTAGGGCTTAACTTCTTCTTTTTTTTGTTAGACATAATAAACCACCCTTTAATTTATAAAACATTGTAAATTTTTACCTTAATAAATGCGGCCGTAATTTTTCCAACAAATCCTCCAGCCGTTGGGCATTCCCTGCAAAGGCCTCCTTCGTTTCCTGATCTTCTATCTCCAATACAAAACCGGAAAGTTCCGCCTGGGCCTTTTCCAGGTTGGCATAGAGCATTTCCCTTACTTTGGGCTGGGCAAGGCTTACGGTATCGTCAAAAAGATCAACATATAATTCCCCGGTGGTATCCACCTGGGCGATAAATACATTTTCCAGGGAAATTCCTATGGTTTCCAGCTGCTGTTCCAACCAGTTCCGGTTCAACCCCATTTCCGTCAAGGCCTCGTTTGATACGCTCCCATCCAAAATCACCGTCTGGGGTTCCGTTTGAGGAGAAACCTTCCACTCCAGGTCCTTGGGGGTAACCGGTTTTTTGTCTGATTTTAAAACCATATTAATATCCCCGGTGGCTTCCATAATGGCAAATTCAACATCATTAAGGTTAAAAACATTTTTGTAACGAAGTTCTCTCAGCAGATCCTCTCCGGTTAGCCTCACCTGGTTTAAGTTTTCCTCCATGACTTTACCCTGTTTTACCAGAACCGTTTCCCGTCCGTTTACTATATCATGTACAAATTTGCTCCGGGCAGACAATAAGTCTAAACCAATGGGAAGCAGGCTGAAGACAGCCAGGGCTACAACCCCCAGGAATAAATTTACAGCCCCCACCGCAGTTAAAGCGGCAGTCACCCCAATCATCACGTAAAGGGTAAACTTAAAAGGAATCAATCGAGACGGATTTCTCTTCCCCATGATTCGTACCAAAAACAAAACTAAAAAGAAAAAAAATACAGACCTTAATAGGATAATTGTCCATACAGGCATCTTGATACACCCTTCCTTAATTACCTTTGTATTGTGGTTCTTCAAACTCTATTTTTTTCAACCTGTTTTCCAGGCTGTCAATAATCTCACCGGTGGTTTCCAGAGACTCCTGAAAAATATTGCGCAGTTCCTCCTCCTGGCTTTGAAGTGCATACGTCCTGATGGTTCCCTGGGCACTTTTCAACCCGGCCAGCGTTTGTTTTAACTGTGAAGTAACAGTCATTTTTATATCACCTCCCTTTTATTATCCAGAAAAAAGCAATCTTTATTCGTTTTAAAAATAAATAAAAGCTATTGTTACCAGAAGAATAATTATTCATCAGAAAGCGGCCGAAATTTTTCGTTACAGAGTCAAAAAAGTTATATAAATTTAAGAAATTGAAGGAGATACAACATAGAAGGGAAAACAGTCATGGAAATGGAAATAATTTAAACATAGAAAAGGGGTGGGGTTGTGAAGGCTGTATCTTTAAATTTTTCCCGGGGATCCTTTGGAACCCCAAAAGAATACAGGATATATTTAAAAAATATATTAAAACCCTATAAGAATGAAGAAAATTGCCTGGTGGTTTTGCCCGGTTATTCCGGCCTGCTGCTAGCTTTAAATTGGGGTAATCTGGGCACTCCTGCCAACTTCAGGGAAGCATATAAAGCTTATTTGGGGCTTCCTGCTTCCTGGCATGAAGATTTACTTTCCCTCCATATTCAAACGGCGCGGCAGTTATCCTTATTTATGGTATGCGGGACAGATATACTTACAATGAATGCAAAAAAATATATAGTATCCTATCTGGTATCACCCCAGGGCAGGATACTGGGCTGCCAAAAACAGCTGTTTCTCTCCCGGGAGGAACGTTCCCTGGGTATTTCCCGGGGAGAAGAGGCGGAAGTTTTTTCAACCTCTCTGGGGAAAATAGGCCTGATGTCGGGCAGCGATGCCTTTTACCCGGAGGTGGGGCGGATCCTGGCGCTGAACGGGGCAGAAGTGGTTTGTCACTGTGGAGCTCTTCCGGGGGAACAAACAAAAATCCCCAATTATTGGCGGCAGATGACAGGGATGTGGCCCCAGGTCCAGCAGAACCAGTTTTTCTGCGTGGAGAGCCAGCTGTTTACCACCATCGCCGGCCGAAATTTTCAAGGAAGTTCTTGTATCCTGGCCCCCTGTGAAATGACAGGAGATAAAAGTGGCTTCCTGGCCTGGGGAGGATCAAGCCCGGGTTGGCTATCCCCGGAGGAATTGAGTCATGAGAAACTAAGCTCGGCAGCTCATATCCCTGAAGAATTGGAATCCGATGGACCCGGCCTGAGAAAACCTGCCCGGATGATACTAACATCTGAACCTCTAGAGGCGCACCTGGACTTTGAAGCCCGGGAAAAGGTTATTAAAAATTATCCCCTTTTAAAACTGCTGAACCCGGCAGCCTATGGACCGCTGCAATTTTCAATTAAAGTGCCGCCAGATGAGGAGGCTTGATCATGAAGCTGAATGACTTAAAAGAACAGCTGTTCCTCAAATATTTACACTGGCGCACCCGACCTGCCCCTATAAAAAATTATTTATTTAAAAAAATGATTACCAGAACCGATAATTGTATCCGTGCCAACCCGGAAAAGATCAAAGTGGGAGCCTGTCAGCTGGAACTGAAACTGCTTGCCAGCCCCCTGGATTATGTAGAAATGATGTTTCAAAAGGTGGATGCCGCTGCCAAAGAGGGAGTACAGCTTCTGGTATTCCCAGAAAATAATTCCTTCCATCTGCTGGGGCTTCTTCCGGGTATAGAGGAAATCGGTTCAAAAGCCACCGGTACTAATGGGAAGGATCCTTCGGTAAAAGTCGCGGATATCTTTCGTTTCGTGGGGCCCATGTTCAACCGGACAGCCGAAACAACCTTTTCATACCTGGCCCAGGCTTACGGTATGTATATCATGGCCGGGAGTTTTCTTGTTCCGGAGAAGGAAGGGGTATTCAACAGGGCTTATCTATATGGCCTGGACGGCACCCTGCTGGGCACCCAGGACAAAGCGCACCTTATGCCCGTAGAAAATGAATGGGGTCTGTCCCGGGGTTCCGGTTTTCATATTTTCCCCACTCCTCTAGGCAGGTTGGGTATGCCGGTATGCATGGACGCCACCTACTTTGAAACTTTTCGTATTCTGGAATATTTGGGGGCTGAAGTGGTGATGGTACCCATCGCCAACCCGGAGCATTACAACTACTGGCTGGCCCTGAGGGGGATTTGGCCCCGGGTGCAGGAGAGTTTAGTTTATGGAATCAAAAGCGCTCTGGTGGGAAATCTTCTGGGTTATACCCTGACGGGAAAGGCGGGAATTTTTGCCCCCCTGGAACTGACCCCTAAAGGGGATGGGATCCTGGCAGAGGCTGAAACCCCGGACCGTGAGGCACTGGTTACAGCGGAAATAAACCTCTTGGCCCTTAAGGAGCTCAAAAAAAATCATCCCTACCTGGGAGACAGAAATGATAATCTACAAAATAAATATTTCCCTGAGATTTACAGCGGGTAAACTTCCCCCCATTATCGGCATTCACCTCCTGCCTGTAGAGGACGGGAGCCTTATGCCGGAGGGTTAAAATAAGTAAGGGGAAAAATGAAAACTTAAAAATATGTTATTGAGCGGAACTACCCCCCTACCGGGGGTATTATTTTTTCATAAGAAAGAACTTCTTTTTCGGGATACTTCATGAAAGCCAGGCCCCCCAACAAAATAAATACCGCTGCCACCGGTCCGGTAAGCTGAATCCCCAGGGGACTGGCTGCCGTCTGCCCGAAGAACTGCATTAAAATTCCGGTAACAAAAGAGGATAATCCCATGACTATTTTTAGAACAAAACCCTGGGCACCAAAATACATGGCCTCCCGCCGCTGACCCGAAAGGCTTTCCTCCACATCGGTGATGGAAGCCACTATGGCGTCCGGCAGCACGAACAGGCTGGCCAGGGGAATCCCTGCAAAACCCATAATTAAAAGTCCAAAATTATATGGGCTCAGCCCCAGGTAGCTCCCTCCCAGGAAATAAAAGAAGGGAAGCACCATAACAAAAAGAAACATGGAAATTACCATTACCAGCTTAGGTCCCATTTTCTTTGCAAGAATATTAATTAAGGGAAAAGTTAATACAGCCATCCCAAAGGTTACAGCAAAGAAAATTGAAGTCTGTTCCTCCTGAAGGCCCAACAGGACGGTAACATAAAAGGGCAGCCCCAGGGTGATAATGTTAAATCCAAACCAGAAAGTGGCATTCCCCAACAGGTATATACGAAAGGCCCTATTTTTGAATGTGGTCATGACCGCCTGGGTCAACCCCAGGGTCGCAGGCAGGGATTGGGCATAATCTTTCTCTTTAATGAACGCTGGAAGGTACATAAACAGCAGCCCTAAAAACCCCAGGCTCCAAATCATACCCTTAAAACCTAAAAAGGCAATTAAGAGGCCGGACCCCACCAGGGCTATGGCNACACCTAAAAGTGTAAAAACTGCCCTCAAAGTCGCCAGGTCCACCCGATCCCGGCTGGTCCGGGCCAACTCCGGCAGCAGCGCCAGGTAAGGACAGACATACACGGTAAAAAGAATAAAATACAAACCTATCATAAGGGCCAGATACACAGCATTAATCACACTTTTACCGGCCACCGGAGGATAAAAAAGAGCCACAAAAACTAGAAAGTATAGGACCCCTCCCACCAGCATGAAAGGAATTCGCCTTCCTAACCGGCCATTAAAATTATCCGACCACAGGGCCACCATGGGGTCCGCCACCGCATCCACCACTCTCCCCAGAAGCATGATGGTTCCAAACACCACCGGCATCAGTAGAGGTTCTCCAACCGCAGGGGAGGTAATGTAGTAGTACATCAGCCAGGTAATCATAATTCTATCAATCATCGCCCACCCGGCTGAGGAGGAGGTATAAAGAATCTTCCCTGAAAAGGACAGTTTTTTTAACATTTTCTCAACTCTCCCTTAATTCTTTTTCTTCAGCATCAGCAGTTCCATAAACCTTCCATAGTGCATAGGCCAAAAATCCCGAAGCTGAAGCAAAGGCCAGGCCCGTGGAAGCCTTCCCCGATAAAGGATCCACCGTCTCACAGAAAAATCCGTTATCCATGGAAGCCGTTTTAAAAAAGCTTCCCTTCCAAAGATTTAGGGACAAAAGGTCGTTTACCCCCGACAGGGGCCAGGGGTTAGCCGCATGTCGAGAAGCAGCACCTCCTTTAACCTCCCCCTTTTTACAAAAATAAGGGTTATGAAGGGAGTTTACCCAATTCACCGTGTTTACATAAATCGGGTCATCTTTTGGGCAAAACCCATAATGGGCTAACAACTGTAGGCTTCCCGGGGGATTGTCGTACAGCTCATAATTCCCTCTACCGTCTACCGACCAGGCAAACATGGGCCCCAGGGGGCCTTCCACCACTCCCAGCCGATAAATAGTTTCTTTCAAAACCTCTGCCATTCCTCTGAACTCTCCTGAAAGGGCAATCATTTTCTTCTCCTCCAGCTCAGCCAAAAAATCCAGCCCCCTCTGAGCCAGGGCATTATCATAAATGAGAAATGGATATTTAACCGGATCATCGGAGGGATCCAGAAAGGTGCTGAACAGGCCGGTCCTCTCATCCCACTGGGATATGAGCTTTCCCCCCACAACTCCGATTCCCTTATGTAAAGGCTCCTCATTTATAATGTTCCAGTCACCGGTGGCAGTCACATAATGCTTTAAGGCCAACAGGTAAGCGGACAGCTGGTCCAGCTCAAAACCCGGATACAGTAAAACTCCATTGATATAGTGGGCATGCTCCCCGGCTTTATCCAGGTGATGAGAATATACCCTGACAAGGACCTCCCGGGCTGTCTTGTGATCCGCCAGCAGCAGGCCGGGGAAACTCCACAGCAGACAGTCCCGGCTCCAAAAAGCAGCGCTCACATAATACCGGGGGCTGCGGGAGGTGACCGGGACCAGTTCCTCCGTATCAATGGTTCTCCCCAGGGCATAAAAGTAATTGAAGAAGAGGTTTTGGTCAGCTAATGACTTGACTGTATTATAAAGACAACCGACTGAAGCTTCACCGGAGACATTTCCCTCAGTCTCAGCACCCTTATAGAACTCCTCCTCAATCCTTCCCCTTGTTACTTCATAATTACCGGAGACATTCCGCTCCGGAAACATCTCCCGTTCTTTCAGCCAATTCACTGTATCCTCAAAAAGCTTTTGAAACCCATGCCTTCGAAGGTCTACCACTGTGGTTGCAGCACCATCCCCTTCAATATTCACGGCGATATATAAGGGAACTTTTAATTCCTCTCCGGGGTTAAGTTTTATTTTCTGCCCGGTAACTGCTTTCTGAACACCCTGCTTTTGATTTCTAACATTCCAGGGCCGGCCGCCGGCCATCCCCAGAGCCATGGAAACCAGGGGCAGCCCGCATCCAGCCTCCATGACCAGGCTCCCGGTCCATTTATCAAAGAAGAATCGTCGCTGAACCTCGATTTCCCGGCTTTTAAAAATTACCAGGTTAAACCGGGCCCAGTTAACCTCAAATCCTGCTTCCAGGGTCATAGGCTTATTTCCCAGATTCTTAACCCTAAGGCAGTAAACTCCCCCTCTGTGTCCGGGGGGGAAATAAATTGTGCCCTCTACTTGAAGGTAGTTGGAATCCATTTTAAAAACCGGAACCCAGGAATGAAGGTAATTCCAGGAAATATTCAATGACAGTGGGAATTCTTTGCCCTCTAATTTAATATATGGTACCAGCAGCGGTTTTTTCGCTTCCCCCCTGAACTCCAG
>SL_3KL_010_SEDDRAFT_10002930_pt1 | contig 15546 bp, 12 predicted proteins | sample SodLakKL_010_SED_2_FD_10381 | JGI IMG/M metagenome (IMG submission 10381) | reverse complement strand
ACATACAAATCGACGAAAACCTTGTTCAAATTGAAGGAACCGGGATGAATGCTAAATGCTAAATTAATGAGCGCTCCGCACAACCATTTTTAGGAGTCACATTCAACGCTGAACCTTGAACCTTGAACGCTGAACATTGAAATGGTGTTAAAACCACAATGGCTGATACGAATCATGTTCTGATAATTGCCGATATTGAGGGAAGTTCGGGATGTTGGGAAAAGAAGGCCGCTGAATTTTTCAATAAAAAATGGCATGCGGCTTGTGTCGATATGACCGGAGATGTTAACGCTGTATCTAAGGCGCTTTTTGATGCCGGTGTTTCACGGGTTTCTGTCAAGGATTTTCACCGCACCGGTTACAATCTCATTGCTGAAAACATGGATTCCCGTATTGATCTTATTTCGGGTTATAAAGAGGGAAAAATACCCGGATTCGGGAAAATCCCCGATGCAGCAATGGCCATTTTTCTGGGAATGCATGCCGCTTCCGGAACAAACGGTTTTCTTGCCCACACATTGACTTCAAGGATTGCCAAGCTTACCATCAACGGAAAAATCTGGTCCGAATTCGAACTTTTTTCAGCCTCCCTGGGTCCGTTCGGAATTTGTCCCGTTTTCTTTTCCGGATGCCCGGAAGCTTGCAGGCAGGCGCAAGAAGTCATGTCAGGGATAGCGGCTTTTCCGATTGATAAATCTGATTCCAGGGATAAATTCCATGTCAGAAAATGGCGCGAAGGTCTTTGCCGGAAAGCTGTTGAGGCAGTCCATAATTCAACTCTTCCGCCATTTTTACCCCTAGGGCCATTTACGGCAATGGTGGATTTTCGAGATGGTAAGAAAGCTGCCAGGCTGATTTCTAAACGATGGGGATTTGGTTTTAAGGGAGCATCGCTTCAAATAAAGGCCGATAGTTTTGCAGAGCTTTACATGGATCTGATAAGAATATGTTATCTCACCCCGATGGTCGAAAAGATGCTGCCAGCGGGTTTGCTCTCAATTTACAACCTGATAGGATGGTCAGGTCTGAAATTTTATTCATCAACCTCTGAATATGATGGGCATAAGCATGGGTAAGGGACTGGGAAATAGCCGCGTGCATGCAGTTCATTCGGGTATCGGCGGTCCAGTAATAATCCGGCAGAACTGCCTGGTGATCAAAGTAGTTCAGGGTTTCATATTCGGGCATGTGGGCCCAGTAAATACCGCGCATATATTCACGCCAGCCGAGAATCTGCCGGATAAATCCTTCCAGTTGCTCAATGGAAATTTTCTGACCTGTTTTACTTTGTGCCTGCGTGATGGATGCCTGAATTACTTCCATGGGGTGGAGCATTTTAATTATCTCCGGGCCTTGATCCGGATCAAAGTGGCAATAAGTCCGGCAGAGGTTCCAGTAAATTTTCGACCCAGCGTTTGGGAAAGCCTTCCATACCGTGGGCTGCTCCCATTATTGAGCCTATTACCGCACCGCGTCCCGCATTGTCCCCTCCGAGATTGGTGTTGGCAATAAGTGCTTTTTCGGGATCATCATGATATTTCAGGCAAAGATAAATAACTGCCGGAACGGAATCTTCCACGTAACAGGCCGTGCTGAATCTCCGGCCGATAACCATATCATCCGGATTATCCAGCAGCTTTACATAAGGATGACCCATCAATGGATTTTTCTGTGCGGAGATTTCGTCTTCGATCACCCGGCGAAGTGGTGTTCCGATCAGTATCTTTAACAGCATATCGATAATCAAACTTGCCGATGTTTTCATTTTTTCACCCGGATGGGTCAGAGCCAGATGGCTCAGGGCCGCTGACATGGCTTTTTCGGGTTGATTCTGGTAAAATACGACGATAGGAACAATCCCCACAAGACCGCCAATATGTTTTTCTTCAACACCGCATTTTTCCGGGGGCAAACCCCGTGCATAATTTGTAAAGAAATTGCGGTGGCATTCTTCGATATAAGTGTCTTCATGATTTCCAGGGGTTGTCATAAATGCTATATATCTATCGAGAAAATCGTCTGAACGATAGCTGCCGTTTTCAATGATTGAGTTTATCAGCAAACGGCAGATCTTGACATTCAGAGTGTTTTCTCCGGCTTTCAGAAACTGATGGTAATGAATATTTTTTTTACCGTAGTATTTGGCCTGGTTGTGCAGGATTTCTCCCTTTTCGTTTATTGCCTGGTAGGATGATCGCCACAGGACACTGTCCGGATGGGGGTTTCGGGGTGGAAGAAAATCTTTTACCTTTCCATAGTCACGCAAGAGTGCATTCCGGTCATAATACCAGTGGACCGGCATCGCCAGTGCATCGCCGATACAAAGGCCGTAAAGCGCACCACGGCTTTTTGTCAACCTGTCATTTTCGATTATGCTCATAAAACAGTCCTTTCATAGTTTTATTTCATCAGTTTTGTATTGGGATGCTATTTTACCCTATGATTCCATGAGGTATCTTCGGAATTTTTTTTTTGGGCAGCCATTTTTCAAAAAATTTCCCCTGAATACCCATGAGTCCTTTTCTGTATGGGTACCATAAGCTTCCTGTTCTTTGATCATAAATATCAAGTCCCGCTAGGGACGACATATTTTTATTCAGAAATAATTTTGTACCCCCAAATCCATTATAACAAGAAATTATCCAAAGATTGCGCCGGATTTTGGTCCGTATTCAATGCAACGCAGAATACGGGTGGGGTGATGAAAATCATCCAGTTTTGGGGTCTGTTTTATCATCTCGAATCTATTTCGAAAATTAAGTGCCAGGGAATTTGGTGTCAGGTTTCGGGTGTCAGGTGTCAGGATATGGAGAACACAAATTGCAGATACCTGACACCCGAAACCTGAAAACTAAGGACTCTGCAGCAGAACAAAACTCAGAGGATTTTTCATGCCAAGCCTGTGACAATTTTCATCACCCCAGAATACGGGCCAAAAGACAAACAAGATTGGACAATTTATGATTGCCAGTCACCTTAAGTCAATGACATTGAATCCACACCTGCAAAAGACAGACAGGTTACCCTCTCTGAATTTTGTGTGTCTGTATTGCTTAATTCTCAGGCATGGCTGAAGAGTGATGGCTTGTGATCAGCCAATTCCTGCCATCCCACTGATAGGTGTAAGTGTAACGACCGCTTACAACCTCTCCGGTTTCTTCAAAGGTGAAAGTATAAAGTCCGGCATCTACAGCGGTATTGCAGCCAATCTCAATTTGGCGTAAGTCAATTTTTCCTGAAGGGCCTTTTTCCAGAAAATGGTTGAAATAATCTTCCTTTTCAGCGGGGGTCAGACGGGGTTTGTTTGAAACGGTGGGCAAAAGAATAGATCTTTCGGCATAATTAGCTACAACTTTCTTGGGCTCACCGGTTAAAAGAGACTGATTCCATCGATCAAACAGTGATGCAATTTCCATCTCATCGGTAGCTTTACATACCTCAGCGTTACTTATGATTATGGGGTGCGGCACGTGGTATGTGGTACATCCGGCCAGGACAAAAACAGCGATTAAAGCAAAAAATAATTTCATACTCATACTCCTTTCCTGTGGGTTGACGATTGGGTGACATGTGGGGTGATGAAAATTGTCACAAAATTGGCCTGAAAAATCCTCTGAGTTTTGTTCCGTTGCATAGTTCTTAGATACCAGGTGTCAGGTTTCAGGTATCTCCAATTTGTATTCTCCATATCCTGAAACCTGACACCTGAAACCTGACACCAAATTTTCCGGCACTTAATATGCGGAACAGATTCGAGATGATAAAACCGATCCCAAAACTGGGTGATTTTCATCACCATAGGTGACATGTATGGGCCCGGTCTGAATTCCAACGCACGGCGTGGGAAAAAGAATAATTATTATCAACCCGCCCATATGTCTCCTATGGTTTGTTTACAGTTATTTCTTCTTCAATATTTATCCCAAAGTGCTTTTTGAGCAAGGCTCGGTAATCCTTTTTCCTTTTAACCTTAAATTCCTCATGGACTATTCCGGAAGTAAGGATAAGACATTTATCTGACAGTGTGATACGCCCATCGATTGCAGCTATGGAGCATATCGCTTTGCTTGTAAAAAAGGAATCCGGAGAAGTTTGATGGTATTGGCACATGGTTCTGAATTCGGAAAGCTGCCGGGGTATCAGGGAAAAGGTGTATTGGGGTGCCCAATCCGATTTTATTTCCCGACGATGAAGAACTCTTTCAGAGCCAGACTTTGTTAGACGATAATATTTCCCTTGCTGCATAACCTTTTCTTGATTATCGAGCCGGAGTGGTTCTATAAAGGAGTCTCCGAATCCCACGTCAGCGATATAGGGTTCCTGTAAATTAACCAACAAAACCATGTGGTCGAACTCAGGACCAGGGCGTCCGGAATCAAAAACACGTGCGGAAAGTTTCACCACCGGAAAACCTAATTTTTCAAGCAGCCACCCGAACAGTCCATTGAGTTCGTAGCAAAAACCTCCTCGCCGGCATCTGACGATTTTATCGTAGAAGGAGGGGATATCCAGAATAATGTCCCGAAACAGAAAAATATCGAGATTCTCAAAAGGAACAGTCAACATATGTGCCCGATGAAGCTGTCGAAGTGTTTCGGACGTGGGTTGGCGTGATCCTTTGTATCCAATACGTTCGAGATACTCTTCTATTTCCATATTAATTAAATCCCTGAGTCATTTTTCCACCCATTCCAATTATTCGAAATTCAGGAAATGGATTAAGAGAAAAATGATACTTTGGAGATAAATACCCGAATTGTTTTCTTTTGGTTTTTTTTCCCATTTAGCTTCTCCATGAAGGTCAGGCTTAAATAATCCCTGTATTAAACCTCCTTATATTCCCTCCGGATTGATACACACATGACACTCAATATTCAAGTTTTTTTGGGCGCATTACCCGTTTTTTTAAATCCCCCTAAGTCCCCCTTTCCCAAAGGGGGACTTGTTGTATACAGCATCCCTTGGGTCGATGCCGCTGGGATGAATCGGGAATGATGCTTGTATTCAGGGTTTTTTTTGAAAAGAGGTGCAAAAGTTTCGCTTTTGCAGTAGGATGAGTCATGACACACGACAAGCCTGACACCATCGGCGGAACAGATCCTTGAGGAAATTTAACGCCAATCTTGTAAAAAATTTTCAATGCCCGGTTTGATGCCTGTTGGCCTTTGCGGAAATGACGGATAGCTGCCGAAAAAAACAGAAAAACAGGGAGTTGCCAATGAAAAGTGTTTTAGCAAAATCATGGCAAAACCGTATTGTTGAGCCCCAAAAAGCACTGCGCAACATACGACCGGGAATGAACATCTTTCTCAGCACCGGGTCTGTGGAACCCAGAACCCTGGTTCACCGCCTTTTGGACAGCACCGATTATGAGGCGCAGGATCTTGAATTGACGCAGGTGGTCAGTTTTGGTGATGCCATATGTCTTGAGGAAATGTGTTATTTGAAATATCGCCTGAAAACCTTTTCTGCGGGATGGGTTTCCAGCGCGGCAATTTCAGGGGGCCGGATAGATCTGATACCAAGCCGTTTTTCTATGGTTCCCCAGCTGATCGATTCGGAACTCATCAATATCGATGCTGCCTTTGTGCAGGTAACGCCTCCTAATAAAGCGGGTTATTGCAGTCTTGGTGCTGCAGTCGATGTTGCCAGGCTTGCCATGGAAAAAGCCACCCTGGTAGTTGGTGAAATAAATGACCAAATGCCCTTCACTTATGGAGACACCTTCATACCCGTTTCCGAATTCGACTATCTGGTAAAAGCCCAATACCCTCCCCATTATTTTGAGCGCTGTCCGGTCAATGATGTCTTCGATAAAGCAGCACAACATGTGGCTTCATTAATCGATCATCGAAGTTGTATCGGCTTTTCCATCGGTCCGCTTTTTGAGGCTTTGGTACCTTATCTGGCTCAAAAGAAGCATTTGGGAATTCACTCTCCTTTTTTCACCGATGCCCTCATGGATCTGGTCAATAGTGGAGCGGTAACCAATCGGTATAAGGAACTTTACCGCGGAAAATCGCTGGTGTCCTATGCAATTGGCACAAGGGAGCTTTTTGATTGGCTGAACCACAATCCGCTGGTGGAATTTCAGGGGATCGATAAAGTGTACAATCCCCTTCAGATCGGACGAAATCAACAGTTTATTGCCATCTTTCCGGCCAGAAAGGTAGACCTGTCGGGCAAAATTGCCCTTCATGTCGGAAAAGACAGTGTGGCGAGCGGGCCGGCTGAAGTAATGGATTTTTTAAATGGTGCTTACATATCCCCGGGGGGCCGCAGCATATTCGCACTTCCTTCCAGAAATCGGAAAGGCGAGTCCAATATTCTTTTGTCAGTCAATACATATCCAAATCGTTTCAGTATAAGAGAATCTGTGGATATGGTGGTCACTGAATACGGTTTTGCCAGCCTTGCGGGGCATTCCCTTCGTGAACGTGCTCAGGCCCTTATAGAAATCGCTCATCCGGATGACCGTCGCGGCCTGGTGGAACGTGCCAAAAAAGCGAAAATTCTCTACGCAGATCAGATTTTTATCCCCGGCAGAGCAAGTTTGTATCCCGAGGATATTTCCACAGAGCAAATTTTTAAGGGCGGCATAAAAGTTCGTTTCAGGCTCATCAGATCCTCTGATGAGGAAGGAATGCGGCGGCTGTTTTATCGTTTTTCAAAAAAGGGCGTATACGAGCGGTTTTTCCAAAGCATACTCACCATGCCCCATCCCAAAATGCAGGAATACATCAATGTGGACTGGAAACAGATTATGTCCATCGTGGGTCTGGTGGGAGAGCCCGGAAAGGGTAAACTTGTTGCCGAAGCAAGATATATCAGGGAACAGAATCGTCCTTTTGCGGAAGTCGCTTTTTTTGTAGATGAGGCCTATCAGGCTGTGGGTATTGGAAGCTACATGTACCAAATACTCATGAAACATGCAAAACAACAGGGAATTCAGGGTTTTTCAGCCGAGGTGCTTTTTTCCAATATTGGCATGATGAAAGTTTTCAAAAAATGTGCCGGCCGGGTCGAAGCCAAATTGGAAAACGGCGTTTATGAAATTAATATTCCTTTTAAGGATACTCAGTAGGTGCGAATTCATTCGCATAAAGGCGTTTGCGAAACCAAATGCGTAAAAGGTCGTTAGGCCAGCCCATAAATTTGTTTTCATAAAGCATCCTTTTCCAAAAGCGCTTCGGTTTCGATCAAGAGTTGACGGTCAAGAAAATATATTCCGATAAGATTAAACCGGGCTTCGGCAAAGCGAAGGTTGAACTCTCCCAGGGTGGTGAGTGTGATGGTGCCGGCGAGGTATTGTTCCCGGGCATCTTCATAGTTTTCTTCTGCAAGCTTTACGGCCTCTTGCTGAATTTTTTTACGCTGCTTGAGTGTTTCGTGGTTTAAGGCGATCTGTTCGACGCGTCCGTAGAGGTTTTTTCTGGTTTTTTTCAGGTTTTCCCTGGCACCGATAAGTCTCGAAGCGGCTTCGGCAGTCCTTGAACGTGTCAGGCCACCATCGGAAAAGTGCCATCGCATTTGCAATCCAACACTCCAGGATTCATCCATATCACTTCGGGATTCGCCCCTGGTGGCAGCGGTTGAAAAAAGTAAAAACTCGGGATAATAACCTCCACGGGCAACTTCATGATTGAGTCGCGCTGTTTCCATTTCGGTTTTGCGAAGTTCTATATCAACAAAAGCATCCCCACCAACAAAATCATATAAGGATTGTATCATGCCATCAAGGTCGTCCAATTCATCCAGAGTGCCCTCGGGATTTAAAAGTTTTTCATCCATCGACCTTCCAAGGGCAAGGTTAAAATCAATCAAAGCATCCATGTGGGATGCTTCCATTTCTTTCAGACCGTCGTGGGCGAAATTAAGGTTCAATCTGGCCTGGCGTACATCCAAAAGTGTTACCATACCGACTTCCCACAGGCGCTGAGCATCCTCGAGTTCTCTTTGGCGCTGTAAGAAACGGTCTTTCAAAATCTCCACTGCGGCCTTTTGATAAAGTACCGAATCAAAGGCTGATTTTACAGCTTTCACAATATCCCGGATACCAGATATTTCCTGCTGGTCGGCTTGTTTGTAAAGGTTTTTTTCAAGGGCAAGGCTTTTCCAAATGCGCCCTCCGGCATATAAAAGCTGGCTGAGTTCTGCTTGTGCAAGCAAATCCCTATCCGGATATTGCAATTCAGGAATTGGAATATCCGGAGCGTTGGTCCCCAGTTTTGAATAACCGCCAATCAGATTGACCTGAGGTTTTAAGAAAGCAACACTTTGTTTTCCGGTCTCCCTGACCTGTTGGGCAGCCTGCCTGACAATCCGGATATTTTCAGCATTTTCCAGAGCATATTGAACCGCTCCCTGCTGCGTTATAACATGGGCAGAGGGGTAAACCTTTTCATNTACCAGTGCCATTGCTACAAAAAAAATCGAAATGGTTAATAANTTTTTTTTCATGTGCACTTAAGCCAAATTTTCAGTACGCTGGTCACCTTAGATTATTCAAAGAATTGAGCGGACATCTAAAAACCAAGCCGCTGATTTTACCGTTTTTAATCTTCGTGCTTTTCTTTTTTGGCGCGGTCTGAAAAAGCCCGAAAACGGGCTGCTTCATGTAAATTGTCCTGGGCCATATAAATGCGGCTGATCCTGTCGAAATAACGGATGGCATCTTCCGGATTTTCACGGGCAAGGGATAGATACATTTCCAGAATATCGGAATTGCGGATGCCGGTGGCAAAGCTTAACTCTGCATACCTGTCTTTGATTTCCAGGTCCACCTTGGTAGAGCAACCGGTGCAATTGTTAATAATCGCTTTATAAATATTGCGGGCTTTATCAGATTCTCCAAGTGCTTCGCAGGTTTTGGCAAGTTCCCGGGCAACCGGCTCATGCCAGCCGTAAGTGGCTAAAAAACCTTCATAAAAACTTTTGGCTTCTTCATAATTTTCGGATTGAAAAAAAGTTTCCCCTTTAAGCAATACAACAGCCAGTGATTGGGTCAGTTCTTCAGGTATGGCGTCCAGAAGGCTTTCTGCATGTGGAAAATCTTTTTGTTCCCAGTAAATTTCACATAAGATCTGATAGGCCGGTAAAGCATCAGGATGATAAGAGATAAAATCTTCAAGCAATGCCTGAGCTTCATCAGGGCGGTCAAGATTCCAATAGGCTGTTGCCAGTTCCAAAGCAATGTAACAGCCCGGCTGAGGATTTTCCTGCATGGCCTTTTCCAGGCTGATTACGGCTGCTGGGAAAGCCCCCTGGTTTAGGGCTACGTAACCGGTTTTAAAATGTTGTCCATATCCTTGGTAAGCAGTGGAGACTTCAGGGGGAAGTGTATTGCACAAAGCCAAAAATTCTTCGTTTTCCGATATTTGTGCAAAGCTTTCTTCATTATCATCGCTGTTTTCATAAGCATCATCATCAAGGCCATAGAAAAGATCTTCGGATAAAGTTTGATGCGCAGATAAGCGCTGATGATCCTCAATTGCTTGAAATTGCTGTTTCAGCTCTTTTTTGAACTCATTATCCGCGCTGACCTCAAAGGCTGTCAGGAGAAATTCTCTGGCCTCGTCAATGTAACCGCCTTCCAAATAATTTTGTGCATTCTGTTGATGCTCTCTAGCCAGGGCCTCTCTGGTAAGACCGATTTTTTCCAGAATTCTTCCATGAGTGTTTGTTCCTTGTTCGCCATTTTTTTCAAGTTTATGAACTGCTCGCTCATAGGCCTGCTTGGCCTGGCCCCAGAGCCCGGCATCAAACAGGGTGTCTCCCTTATGTTCCAGCTTTTCCGGTGTAGGACCGGAAAACAGATTAAAAAAGGACATGGGAAAAGTTCTCCTTTATTTATGCCTGATTTACTTTCTTTTGAGCAGGTTTTTTGCGGTGCTGATTTCGACATAGGATGCTCCGTAGTCTGACCCGAAATTTCCGGCAAGCACCGTAATAAGGCTGTCCTCAGTGAATTCTTTTTCCTCCAGAAGGGGTGGTAGAGCCCTTTGGAGAAATTGATGAGTGGTCAGGTCAGGCTCCATGTAGTTGGCTTTTACTCCGTACGAAAGTGCCAGTTCACGCATGACCCGCTTATGATAGCATTGAGCATATATGGGGTTTTCTCCACGATACGCCGCCAGGCTCAAAATCGTTCTTCCGCTTATGGTATCCGCAATCAGAGCCTTTGAATTTAATCTCAAAGATGCCTTCACTGCGGCTTTGGACAGATAACTGGTTACCGTGTTGTCACTTTCATAGGCAGTGTCAGTAAAAGTGCTGATGCTTGATTCGACTTCTTTGGCTATTTTGGCCATCATTTTCACAGCTTCCAACGGATATTTTCCGTTGGCAGTTTCTCCCGAGAGCATGACCGCATCGGTTCGATCCAGACATGCGTTGGCTACGTCGGATACTTCCGCTCTGGTGGGCCTCGGTGATGATATCATGGACTGAAGCATTTGGGTGGCAATAATGACGGGTTTTCTTTTCTCGATACATTTTTTCACCAGGCTTTTTTGTATAATCGGGATCTTCTCCGCCGGTATCTCAATGGCCAGGTCCCCCCTGGCGATCATGACACCGTATGCATGGTTCAAAATTTCATCAATATTGTCCAAACCGTCCTGGTTTTCAATTTTGGCGATAATCTTTATGGGATTCTTTGTGGGGTCAAGGATTTGATGTATCGCAAAAATATCTTCTTTTCTTCGAACAAAGGAATGGGCTATAAAATCCACCTTATGCTCGGCGGCAAAAGCGATAAAGTCCTTGTCTTTTTCACTGAGAGCAGGAAGGTGACGGATATTTACTGAGGGAACATTAACACTTTTTCGCCCATAGATGAATCCATCGTTTTTGACCAGACATTTGAGGGCCTCTCCTGATTTTTCTAAAACTTCGAGTTCAATGTCACCGTCATCGATTAAAATTCGGTCTTTTGGAGACAGGTCTTCGGCAAACCGGTCATAGCTCACATAGATGCAACCTTCCGGATACGATTTTCCCCTGCAGCCTATCATGTGGATAATATTTCCGTGCATCACAGCAATGGGCTCCTGCATCTCCACGGTTCGAATCTCGGGTCCTTTGGTGTCAATCATGATGGCAATCCGGTCTGAAACAGTGCGGACATTTTCTATTACCTGCAGGGCATTTTCAAGGGATTGGTGTGCCGTATTAATACGCACCACATCCATACCGGCGCGATACATCTGTTTGAGCATTTCAACCGAGCAGGTTTTATTTGAAATAGTGGCGATTATTTTTGTTTTTTTCATTGGCTTTCTCTTCAGGGTTTCTTTATGAGGGCAATTTTTTGATCAATATGAACAGGCGGAAAAAATGATAATTAATCAAAAGAGCACCCATGTGATATATTTTTTTAACATTCAAAAGTCATGACAAAGAAAGGGTTTCTTGTCAACAATTTAAGGGCGGCTTAAAGCCGGGATTTTCGAATATGATAACCTCGGTGGCAAAAACGGTAATGACGTGGAATGGTTACATCTTATTGGCAGTGGTTTCAGCCCAATGGCATTCATTTAACGAATTTTTGAGGGTTTGCATAGGTTTTAAATCCCCCCTGTCCCCCCTTTGCAAAAGGGGGAACCACTTAAACCCCCTTTTCACCAAAGGAAAGAAACGTTTTCGATCATCTATTCACTTAACCAATCACCCCCAAATCCGTTATAATAAGGATTTATTTTTTTTAAAAAATAGGTTATGCTTACCGGTTTATATGATCGATAAAAACCTTTATTTTGGGGGAAGGCTGGTATAAGGAGATATTTATGGACAGCGCTACACTTAAAAAAGCGATTATAACTCACATTGAAAATTCTGCAGAAAAAGTTTTTGCAAGCAGGCCCGAAAAACTCACAATGGATTATCCTCCGGAAATTCAGATGGGTGATTTTGCCTGTGGTTGTTTTTCACTGGCCAAGCAATACCGGCGATCACCCCATGAAATCGCCCAAAGGATAGCGGAAAACATGGATTCCAGTGAAATCATTCAGCATGCTAAAGCCACCGGACCTTATCTTAACATTAAGGTTTCCAACAAGGTTTTATTCGGAAAGATCTGCGGGGATATTATCAAAAAACAGGAAGAATTCTGCTTTCTTGATTTTGGCAATAATCAGCGGGTGATGGTGGAGTATCTGTCTCCCAATACCAATAAACCATTGCATTTGGGGCATTTAAGAAATGGCGCCCTGGGTATGGCAGTGTCCAATATGTTTAAAGCAGCGGGTCATCAAGTGATCAAAGCCAACCTTATCAACAACCGAGGCGTGCATATCTGCAAAAGCATGCTGGCGTGGAAGCGATGGGGAAACGGAGCCACACCGGAATCCCAAGGCATAAAAGGTGATCATTTTGTCGGTAAATGGTATGTGCGTTATGCCCAGGAGGCAGAGAAAAATCCTGAACTCGAAAAGGAAGTACAGGAGATGCTCAAAAAATGGGAAAGCGGCGATCCGGAAACCCTGAGGCTCTGGGAAATGATGAATGAGTGGGTTTATGAAGGTTTTTCTGAGACTTACGATAAATTCGGCCTCGAGTTCGATGTCTTCTATTATGAATCAGATACCTATAAGCTGGGAAAAGACATCATAATGGAAGGTCTCGGGAAAAAGGTTTTTAAAAAATTACAAAAAGATAACGGTGGTAATGAAAATGTGGTGTTTTTTCTTCCTGAAGAAAAATTTGGCCGCGAAAAAAATGGGAGTCCCAAAAAAATTACTGTGCTTCGCGATGACGGCACCAGTTTGTACATGACTCAGGATTTGGGTACAGCTCTGTTGAAAGTTACCGAATATAATCTGGATCGATCCATTTACGTGGTGGGAAGCGAACAGGTTCATCATTTTCAGTGCCTTTTTGAAATTCTGAAAGCGCTTGGGTACCCATGGGCTCAAGGCTGCCACCATCTTGCTTACGGGATGGTATATTTGCCCGAGGGAAAAATGAAATCAAGGGAAGGAAAAGTGGTTGATGCCGATGAACTGATTGCAGAAATCGAAAAATTGGCCGCTTTTGAAATTATTCAAAGAAACGTTGAAAACCCATTGCCGGAACAGGAATTGAAAACCCGACAGCGAATTATCGGGCAGGGAGCCATCAAGTTCTACCTTTTGCGCGTTAAAGCGATGCAGGATATTCATTTTGACCCTGAAGAATCAATCTCTTTCGATGGTTTTACGGGGCCTTACTGCCAATATGCCTACGCGAGAATTTCAGGAATTATGCGAAATGCGCAGCACCTTGGAGCATCAGTGGAAAATGTCGATGCAAAGCTATTAGGAAATGAAGAGGAATTACTGTTAATACGACACCTGATTCGTTTTCAGGAAGAGCTGGAAATTTCAGTGAATGATTTGACACCTTCCCGGATGGCTGTACACGTATTTAACACCGCCAAAGCATTCAATCAATTTTACAATAAACATCAAGTTATCAATGCCGGCACCAGAGAACTGGCAAAAGCACGGCTGATGCTTACTGAGGCTTCCGGTGTCGCTCTGAAAACAGGATTGAATTTGTTGGGAATCGACGTTTTGGAAAGAATGTAAAAATAGAAGAAAAATAGGAGAAAGATTAAAAATATGTATGTGCCCAAATATCTTTTTTTTACCAAAGGCATCGGAATTCATAGAGAAAAGCTGGCGTCCATGGAAATAGCTCTCAGGGATGCCGGAATAGCCCAATTAAACATTGTGGAGGTTTCTTCCATATTTCCACCTCATTGTCAGATTATTGACTTTAAAGAGGGATTATCCATGCTTTTACCCGGAGAAGTCACCCCCTGCATTCTGGCCAAGGTTCACTCCAACGAACCCGGCCGAAGAATCGTTGCCAGTATCGGCCTTGCCCTTCCCCGGGAAGAAGGCAAGTACGGATTTTTATCACCTCACCATTCATATGGTGAAACAGAGGAGGAGGGGGGCGAATATGCCGAGGACCTGGCGGCAACCATGTTGGCCAACACACTGGGAATCGATTTTGATGTAGACAAAGATTATGATGAGCGAAAAGAAGTATTCCGAATGTCAGGAAAAATCGTGGAAACCTGGCATACCACATTGGGCGCACTTGGACATGAAAGCGGCAAGTGGACAACAGTGGTTGTTGCAGCGGTTTTTGCAGGTAGCCAAAAATAATCAACCTTGAAACAGGCAGACAAACATGGGAATTCCTGGCGATTCTGCCCAGCGGTCCCGGAGGTCATCCGGCGCTTTTTCTTCAAAACCAACAGAGAGATAAATATTTTTCAGTTTCGGATTTTTGGTCAGCGAGATTACCCTTCGGTATCCTTCCTTTTTGACCATTTCCACAAAAGAACGAATAAGAAAAAGGCCCACCTGATGATCCCGGTAGCGGGTGGCAACCGCCAGGGCACCCAGTTCTACTGTGTTATTGGTTAAATTGATTTTTTCCACACAACCGACAGGGATGCCATCAATTTTGGCCATAAAAAAATTTTGCCTTGAAATTGATATATGTTCACGGCTTCTTGGCTTGATTAAGCCTTTTGAAACGTAAGGCTTCAAAATATCTTCCACCATGCGGACCTGCCTTTCTGAATCGACTCTTTCAAGCGTTTCAGAAAAGTTATTGGCAATTAAAGTTCCGGTGCCCTCAAGGCTGAACAATTCATGTTTAATGCAATGTTTTCTTGCCGGCACAATGTGAATACGATCGATTTGTTTATCTTCGATTTTATTGCAGATTTTTTCAATGATAGCCTTAAAATTCGTGTTGGCAATCAAATCACCATAAGCCACTATTTTTTTTTCCCGGATCAAACGAAGCGCATTTTTTGTTGTGAGGGCATTTAGCTTGCGGCCTTTTTCATCGGTCAGATATTTTCTTTCCACAAAAACAATTTTGTCAACACCAGTTTTGAAATTCAGTGCATAGTCATAAAAATCCTCACCGGTTTCAACTGGAATCCGGCAAATCTTTGTGTTGGGTAATTTTTGTTGTAAAAAGATGAAGTATTTTCGGTTGGAAAACCGGTTGGCCAAATCATGAAGCAAAATTGTCTGAACGCCCAGCCGGTCCATAAATTTTATGTCACTTAAAACATGCTTGATGTTTTCCCGCAGGATCGACTCCCGGCAGGCAATTAAAATTCGAGTCCCACCCAGCACATTTTTGTATTCCTGAATATAAAGTTTAGGCATCAAAAAAGTCATGTACACCGGAAAATCCGGCAGCCTGGTTAGCCCCACAACGGCTTTGTTGTCAGCACGCTTCAAGGGGTTGCGGTTTATAACTGCGACCACATCAAAACTAAATTATATCACAGTCCTTTACAATCCGAAAAGTTTAAAAGACTATTGAGTTTGTGTGGTCTCTGTGTTATCGAATATGGGAAGCAATTAAAAAAGGTTCTATAGCTTTTCAAAATCACTTGGTAAGGGTATTATAAATGGAAAGGGATAAGCGCCCAGATTTGAATGATTCCTCTTTTAAGTCTCTTTCCTTTGATTTTTCCACAATCAAAGCACTGCTGGCAACCACCAATCGATACCGGACCTTGTTCGA
>SL_3KL_010_SEDDRAFT_10002929_pt1 | contig 15550 bp, 17 predicted proteins | sample SodLakKL_010_SED_2_FD_10381 | JGI IMG/M metagenome (IMG submission 10381) | reverse complement strand
TTCCGCAAAGCGCTTTGCCCTGCGCAGCTGCCAGCATTTGTCGATAATGCTCTTATAGTCTTCAGACATCTTTTTGAAATCACCGCTTTACACATTTCAAGGTTAGAAAGTCGGCCAGTAAAGTAATTCTACAAATACTGGTGCATCCTTGCATACCAAAGTATTATCTGCCCTTCTTCATGGCGGCGGCGTAATTATACTGGTAAAAATACCTTTGCCACTGTTCATCAGTAGTATTATATTCATTATCATAAACGAAGTGATCGATTAGCGCTTCGCGGGTTCTTAGCACTTCTTTTAACCTGTTCCTGTTTTTAGGGTCTTCTACAGTGAGGTAAATCAAATCGAGGGCTCGTTCAAATGCTAACTGACTGTGATTTAACTTGCCCTTCTGTTTCCACTTAATACACCTGTCTATATCAGCACCGATATTGGCCAGCTGTTCAACCAGGGAAAGTTCAAACCAGCGCCCTTCAGAAAGTTCATTATGTATAGTCATTTTTCCACCAGCTGCATAGCCATCAAGTCCTTATAGCATTAATTGTTTCAATTATAGCATGGTCGCCTTCATGGCAACAAATAATCACAAAATTTCAGGTCTACCATTCTATACTGATGTCCAGGGCATGGACCGAATTGGTAAGCTCTCCGACAGAAATATAATCAACTCCGGTTTCTGCTACTTTTTCAACAGTGGCAAGGGTAATTCCCCCGGAAGCTTCAAGGAGTGCTTTGCTGTTTACCAGGCTTACGGCCTCTTTCATGGTCTCTATTGACATATTATCAAGCATGATAATATCAGCGCCGGCATCAAGTGCTTCGCGCACTTCTTTTAATGTTTCCGTTTCCACTTCAATTGTCGTTTTCGCAGGAAGCTTATTCTTAAGCATTAGCACCGCACTTTTAATACTACCTGCAGCTATAATGTGATTGTCTTTGATCAATGCCGCATCATATAGCCCGAAACGGTGATTATAGCCACCACCCATTTTAACCGCGTATTTTGCCAGCAGCCTTAGTCCCGGTACAGTCTTCCTGGTATCGAGTATTTTTACATTATAGGGTGATGCTTTCTCAACAAAAGCAGATGTTTTTGTCGCTATCGCAGACATTTGCTGCAAAAAGTTAAGCGCTGTCCTTTCTCCGCTCAAAAGAGGCCTAACCCTACCGCTAACCTCCGCCAACACAGTATCAGTTGTTACTTTTTCTCCTTCTGATACGGAAAAGTTACATTCTATCTCGGGATCAAGCTTTTTAAAAACAGCAAAAACCAGCGGAAGTCCTGCCACAACTCCTGCCTGCCGGGCGATGATTTCTGCCGCCCCTTTTTGGTCGGTATCAAAAATATTATCAGTAGTGATATCCCCGCTGCCAATATCTTCTGCAAGAGCATCTTCCACCAAAGGTTCAACTGCTTCCATGTCCAGCACCATTATCTTTCCTCCCCGGCTGACTTAAGTATTTACCGTCGCTGATCTATTTAAGGCCCTTGTTTGACTGTGAGCATTCTATCAAGGGCCCGGTAAGCTTTTTCCCTGACTTCATCAGGGACCGTAACCTGTGGTTCAAGTGTTTCCAGGGCTGCCTTTATACTTTCAAGGGTGACAAGTTTCATATTCGGGCAAACCAGGTCAGGAGAGAGCAGAATGAATTCTTTGCCGGGATTATCTTTCTTTAGCCTGTAAAGGGTTCCTGCTTCTGTACCAATTATTATCTTATCCTCAGGAACAGATGCAGCATAGTCAATAATTGCACTTGTGCTGCCAACATGATCTGCCAAAGCCACAACTTCCGGGCGGCATTCCGGGTGAACTGAAATCGGTGCATTCGGGTGCAGCTCGCGCTGCCGGAAAATATCTTCCCTGGTCATATGGTAATGAGTAACACAACAGCCATCCCAGGGGATAATGACTTTGTCGGTATTCCTCGATACAAATGCTGCCAGGTTTCGGTCAGGAACAAAAATAACTTCATCTTCCTCCAGGGAATTTACGATCTGAACAGCGTTGGAAGAGGTGCAGCAGATGTCGCTCAATGCTTTTACTTCAGCAGAGCTGTTTACATAGGAAACCACGGCAGCATTAGGATATTCTTCTTTTTTTCGATTTAGTGTTTCCGCAGTTATACTGTCTGCCAGTGGACAACCTGCATCAAGGTCAGGCAGTAGAATTATTTTTTCCGGTGAGAGGATACAGGCGCTTTCTGCCATAAAGTGAACTCCGCAAAACACAATGACCTCGGCTTCTGTAGATGCGGCCAGCTTGCTAAGCGCGAATGAGTCTCCTGTATGATCAGCAATTTCCTGGACCTCATCTCTCTGGTAATTATGAGCAAGAATTACTGCCTTCCGCTCTGCTTTTAACCGGTTTATTTCTTCTGTTAAATGTAATAAGTCCAAGTTAGCTAAACCTCATTTCTAAGTGTATTGACAGGTGTCTTGTCATCTTAATATAAAAAATTTGTCTTTCATCAGGAGTCATATCTAAAACCCCATTTGTTTTTTATAACAACCACTCTGATTGTGTTATTTATTATATACTTTTTGTACCAATCAGCAAATCGACCATAAATTGACGCCCTTAAAACCTTTTGAGATAATCAGGCTATTAGTATTTTAACTGCATGTGCCAGGGAAATGTGGAGATGATTACAAATGTGCCAGTTTTGCCACCAGCACGGCGAGGGTAAGAAGTGGTATCTCAAGGCTGAAAACTACGCTGAACATTTGTTGAGCGATATGCGTCGCAGCAAATATATTGAGCATTTCTTCCGGGATCCCCAGCGTTTAAAGGACAGGATTGACCTGCTTGACACACTAAACCGCATGCCTTCTTTCGTCCAGGCCATAATTAAGCCGGCCATTACCAGCCGGATGAAAAAAATGCATCACGGCCAGGTTTTACCGATTGAAGATGTGGAAGAAATATTCGGCTTCGTCAACTCGGTAGTCCGCTTACCCTGCATATGCCGCAAAGCGTCTTTAGGCACTGAAGAGCGCTACTGTTACGGGCTGAGTATGGTTCCCGCGGAACATTCCAGGCTAAAGGGAATCGTAGAGGCAATCGGCGCCGATTACCTGAACGGACCAGACACAGCAGGACTGGAAACAATCCCCAAAGAAGATGCGCTGGATCAATTTAAGTCCCTGGAAAAGAAAGGACTTTTTCATTCCGTGTGGACTTTCATGACCCCCTTCATTGGTGGAATCTGCAACTGTGACCACGACTGCATGGCCATGAAGGCCACTGCCATGAAAGGCCTGCCTGTCATGTTCCGGGCCGAATATGTAGCCGGAGTTCAATCCGAATTATGCAGCGGCTGCAGGAAATGTATCAGCGCCTGCCAGTTCGGGGCCATTAATTTCAGCCTGGCCCGGGAGAAAGTCATTATCGATCCCAGGCTTTGTTACGGCTGTGGAATCTGCCGCATCCATTGCACAAAAAATGCGATCACTTTAAGTGAACGCACGTCAGTTCCGGCAACAGCAGATATTTGGTAACCAGAGTTCTTGTGATAAGGATGATAACTTATGGTTCTGGCAAATAATATAACCGACACTGCTTTAATCTTTGAAGGCGGGGGGATGAGAGCAAGCTATACTTCAGGCTTCCTCAATACCCTGCTGGAGAATGGCCTCTATTTCGATTATGTGGCCGGCATCTCTGCCGGAGCCAGTAACACTGTCAACTATGTATCGAGAGATCCTGAGCGAGCTAAAAAGTCTTTTGTTGACATTGTCCTGGAGCCGGAATTTGGCGGATGGTTATCATTCTTAAAAGGTGAAGGATATTTCCGCGCCCACTACATCTATGAAGAGACCCATTCCCCCGATGCGGCACTGCCCCTTAACTTCGATACTTTTATGGCCAACCCGGCACGAGTGCGGATCGGCGCTTTCGAAATGGACAGCAGCAGGATGCGCTACTTCACAAAAGACGATATCAATACGGTCCAGGACTTAGTTAAAATTGTCCGCTCCTCTTCAACTTTGCCTTTTTTCATGCTGCCGACAGAATTTCAGGGGAAAATTTACTTAGATGGCGGGCTTCACAGCGGTATTGCCTTAGATATTGCCAAAAAGGACGGCTTAAAAAAGTTTTTTGTCGTGTTAAGCCGCCCGAGAGGCTTCAGAAAAGTGCCGTTAAAGATGCCGGGGCTAATCAAGGCATATTTTCGACAATATCCCCACCTTGTAGATGCCATGCTCAGCTGTCATGAAAAATACAACCAGACCCTGGACGAACTTGACGAACTAGAAAATGAGGGCAGAGCTTTTCTGGTCTGCCCCGAAACCATGCCTGTAAAAAACATGGAAACAAACTATCATAAACTGCTGAAAAGCTATCAACTTGGCTACGCTCAGGGCCAGCGTGATTTGCCTCAATGGGAAGAGTTCCTGGGATTTAAATAAAAAATCGGAAGGAGTTTTAAAAATGGCTAACAAGAAAACACCTCCCTCTATCGAAAAATGGCTCAGAGAAGCCAAGGCAGATCCTGCTGCTTCAGAAATAGGGATGTTTCTCACTCACAATGGAGTTGTCCGTCAAACCCCTAAGGCAAAAGTCCGTGAGGGTATAGATGACGGTAAAGCAGTAAAAGGGCTTGAATTTTACTATGATTCAGAGAAAGTTGAAGCTGTTATAGAAGAAACCTACAAACTTGAAGGCATATTTTATGTTAAGGTCTGGCTTAATGAAGGTCAGCTTGAGGTAGGGGATGATATCATGTATGTTCTAATTGGCGGCGATATCCGGCCTCATGTAGTAGATGCCCTTCAGTTTTTAGTTGGCAAAGTCAAAACCGAATGCGTAACGGAAATAGAGCAATATTAGAACCCCAGCTCTTCGCCTATGATAATTACATGGAAATCTGAATCCTGGGGTCTTTTATGGATAATGCTGGTTATATTACAGTTTCTCTCTTCAGATCTGCAGTCACCGCATAAACCGCTGGTATTGCATGCCAGTTCATTACGATACTTTATATTATTCATCGGTGCTGCTACAAAGCGGAGCCTGTCCAACCCTGCATTTAAGTCTTTAACCAGTTTGTTGGCACCTGCTATAACAATTATCCGGTCAGAACCGTAAAGACTTCCTGCAATCCTGTTGCCGGCCCCGTCTATATTGATGATTTGACCGTCAATTGTGATGGCATTCGCACCCAGGATAAATACATTGGCAACAAGGTACTGCATCAGGATATCCCGCATCTCCTGCCTGGTGCCCACTATATTCCATCCTGGGCTGTTATTCTCCATGGCATAGTTATTAACTGCACAGGTATGGGGTATGGCAACACAGTTTTTCTTTTCCAGCTCCTGGTCCAAACCCAGGGCAAATATTGTATGTGAATCTCCGCATCCGATGATGCCATTATCAGGAATCAAGCNTAATNTAAGTTTTCCCGCTTCCCCGACTGAGTCACAGTAATAAGCTTCAAAGTTATTCTTTTTAAGATTCTTTACTGCTGCAGCACCTTTTTGTTTAAAAAAATCTTTCCTGATCCTGTTCCTGTCATGTTCTTCTTCTTTCAGTTTGGGCAGTTTGAATTTATGCAGATCTAACATGTTCTAACCTCCCGGTTATTTATTGTATGGAGCAGGCCTTTCTATCATTTGCTGCATTTAGCCTATCCAGTTAACAAGGCTCAGACCTTCAATACGGCTGAAGTGCTTTGTATTTCCGGTAACCAGAAGATCTGCCCTTTCTAAAACAGTTGCGGCAATAAGAAGATCGGCATCAGCCAAAGGCAAGCCATCCCTCTCCAGCGCAGCTTTTAAGCTCCCAAACCTCCGAACAATATTGCGGTCGGATTCAACAGTAGCTACGCTGAGTAAGAACTGATCTACCAGCGTCCTGTTCTTTACAGGGTTTGCTGATTTCTCAGCTCCATAAAAAAGTTCAGCTGCAGTCATAAACGATACTGCAGCCTGGCCAGAATACTTTTGGCGCTGCTCAATCACAGAAAAGTTGCCCCGTAGAATGTGAATACATACATCAGTATCTAAAATAACCACTTCTATAAATCCACCCTTCTTCCAGGAGTACGCTGTTCTATGATCTCAACAGTTATATCCTCCGCGGAGCGGGGATCGTCCCATTCACCGGCAAGCTTTTTCCACATTTCAACCTGCGCTTCAACCGGTATATAGTCATACCTTTTTTCCGGCTTGTAACCTTCCAGGCACTCTTCCAAAACAACCAGAACTTCACTGTTTAAACTGCGCTTCTCTGCTTTCGACAACCTGCGCAGCTTATCCAGCAAATCTTCGGGGATATTACGTATAGTTAAATTAGCCAAGATTAGATCGCTCCTGTAGTTGCAATATAGTTACATTATAGCACTGTTACAGTTGCGGAACAAGTCAACTCAGCTCGGAGTGCCTTATAATTCGACAGGAGTAGAATATAGTTGTTATAATATATCCTGATTATCAACTCAAGTTATGCTAAGGGTGAAGATTTTTGCAAAACAATACAGATGCACTGGGCAAAGAAAATATATCTAGCCTGATATTTCAGTATTCTCTACCCGCAACAATCGGCATGGTCGTTGCTGCTACCTACAACATTGCTGATACAATCTTTATCGGCAGACTTGGCAGTGAAGCGATCGCCGCCCTTTCTATTGCTTTCCCCGTCCAGATGTTCCTGGCAGCAATCGGGGTTGGTGTTGGCGTGGGAGCCGCTTCCCTGATTTCCCGTTCACTCGGGGCAGGCGATGTGTACACTGCTGAAAAAGCAATCGGGCAGGTCATCAGCCTGGCTTTAATTTTTGGTCTTCTTGTAGCTGTTTTAAGCATTTTTTACCTGCAGCCCTTACTCTCACTGATTGGGGCCAGGGGTGTTGTCCTTAGCTATGCTGAAGATTATACTTCAGCAATAACTGCAGGTTCTTTATTCTTCTTCCTGATCCTGGGCATGAATAACGTTGTGCGGGCCGAAGGCAGCCCTATTTTATCCATGCAGGTAATGATCGGCTCATCCCTGCTAAACATTGCTCTTGATCCTATCTTCATTTTTACCCTGGGGTTGGAAGTGCAGGGCGCTGCCATAGCAACAGTGCTGGCAAAAGCTTTGGGTGCCATGGTCCTGCTCGCTCACTTCATAAGCGGGCGCAGCAACCTGACCCTCAGCCGGCAAAATCTGCGCCTCGACTGGATCATTGTTAAAGAAATTGCCCGGATCGGATCAACCAGCATGCTTCGCCTGCTGGCCAAAAATCTCTCGCTCGCTGCCACCAACATGGTCCTGGCCGGCTACGGACATATCCCCATCGCCGCCATGGGCCTCTATTTCCGCCTGCAGAGCCTGATTATCATGCCGGTAATCGGCTTTTCCCAGGGGTTACTGCCTGTGATGGGATATAATTACGGGGCCAATAATAAAGAACGGATCAGGGAAACGGTAGCTAAAGGCTTTATCATCAGCACTGCCTTCATTACTGTGCTGGCCCTGGTCAACTTCCTTATACCGACCACTTTGTTAAGTGCCTTTACGTCCGATCCTGAACTTTTAAGCCTGGGAAGTTACGCCCTGCGGATCATGATTCTCATGTTTCCCCTGATCGGCATACAGTTAATAGCCAGTGTCTTTTTTCAGGCAATCGGAAAAGCCGTGCCCGCGCTGATCCTATCCCTGTTGCGGGAAGTGATGATTTTTATTCCCCTGCTGCTGATATTTTCCGGCTATTTCGGCTTAGACGGAGTCTGGATTGCTCGGCCGGTCAGCGACTTTCTGGCTTTCACTATTACCATTGTCATGGTTGCGAGTGAGCTTGGACGGCAGGGTATACCATTATTTAAATCGATCCGAAAAGGTAAAAAAAAGCTGCATGATCAACGTGCGTAATTTTCTTAAGCAGTTTGGACAGCTAGGATAACTTTATTTATCCACATCGATACCTACCATTTTCATTAATGCTATGGCATTGGTGCTGGTGGAAACGCCCGGCTTCAACTTGTAATCGAAACTAATCCTGTCATTTTCAATCTGATCATCGAAGTGATAGTTTTTTATATGCTCAGGGTTTTCATCTGCCAGGGCAGCCAGCTCCAGGTCGTGTGTGGTCAATAGCCCCAGCGTAGGCAAACTTGATAACATCCGGATAACAGCTTTAGTGCCAAGAATCCGATCCTTTGAATTGGTGCCCTTAAATATTTCATCCAGCAGGTAGATTATTTGCTCACCTGACCTGGCAGCTTCAATCACCATTTTAATCCTGGTCAGCTCTGCATAATAGGTAGATACACCCTGAGTCAGATCATCTACAACCTGCATCTTGGAGTAGATGGGCATATATGAAGCCTTCAGGCCTGAAGCACAAACAGGAGCCCCGGTGTAAGCCAGCACCAGGTTCAAACCAACAGTCCTGAGCAGGGTGCTTTTCCCGGACATATTGGAACCGGTTATAATTAATGCTGTTCCGGGTAAAGGCATTGCAAGATCGTTGCAGACCCTTTCTTCCGGATTGATCAGGGGATGACCGAGCGAAGAGGTATGTAATACCGGGGGCTCTTCAGTAATTTCAGGATAGACCCACCCTGGATTATCATAGGCTAATCCAGCCAGGCTAACCTGAACTTCGAAATCGCTTATAACACTAAGCCAGGTTTCCAGGGAAGCACCGGATGATTTCTTCCAGGCAGAAAGCTTTTTTACCGTGAATAAATCCCAGAAGGTAAGCGTATTAACCGGAACATAAAGAATCGGGTGGTTATAACGAAACTGCGTTAAATCTACTATGCCAGCCAGAGCCTTAATCCGGCTCGAAGCTGCCTGCCCTCCAACGATTAAGCTTTCCTGTAAGCGCCGGAGACGGGAAGATTTAAAACTGCAGCCTTCGATGCATTTTAACAAGGCCGCATATTGTTTCAAACGATCCGAAGCCACCTGGGTCCGGTCAAATTCCCGGTGAATCTTTTTTGCAGTTAAAAACACGATTCCATACTGAATAACTGTAAAAGCAATAGGCAGGGCCAGCGGAAGATGCTGCAGGTAATAAAGTAGAAAAAGCAGGGCAGTGATGAAGGGTAAAAACAGCAAGAAGTCCGGTAAATTCACCCCGGCCTGCTGGTCTTTAGACCAGGCCAGGAGCTCTTCGGGATTTTCCTGCTTAATCTTAGTTTCCATCCCGGCAGCCTGGAAGCGCTGTCTCCAGTCCAGTTCTTCCGAAAGCTCTTTTACACTTTCCTGTCTTTCGAAAATTGAAGCCGGATCCTTCTGCCCCTTCAAAGAATCTGCCAGGGCTTCCTCTCCACCACGCGTGACAGTGGAATTAATATACTGAAAGAGCGAACCCTGTCCAAATATGTTTAAATCTATGCTGTATGGATGCTCGGAGCTCACATACTGCTCACCTTTTTCTGCAAAACCCGGCCACTTCCAGGCCAGCCTTTGCAGGCTTTTCTGATTAATAGCGACCATATTTCCCAGGTATGCAGCAGACTTAACCAGGCGCCGGTAATTTACAACCAGAAATATAAAGGCAACCGCAGGGGAAGTGGCATATAAAACATACTCTCCGCGGCCGGAATAAATATTGTAACCGATAAAAGAAACGGCTAACAAAAAAGTGATCAGCCTCAGGTGAGCTAAGTAACCAAGTTTCTTTCTTGCTTCCGCTAATTCTTGAGAAAAATCCTTCTCTCTTTTTTCATAGACTTCTACTACATTTTCCTGCAACCTTTAACCTCCCACAGTTCGAATCAAACGACTTCTCCAATCAAGGCATAGCTTTATTTTACTTATTATCTTTTCGCTTTTGGGCAAGCTTGTATACTTCATCTTCTGCTCTTACTGAAACCACAATAATTTTCATAGTCCCTTGACGTCTTACAAGACGGTATACAACTCTTATTCCCAACTTCAGCAGCTTGATCTTGCAGTAACCGACCAATTTTCTACCGCTTCTGTTGCCCAATGAATCGCCATAACCGCCTTCATTTTTGGGCAATGGATTGATTGCCACTTGTTTGGTCTTCTTTATTACCTCAATACGCTGACTTTTATCAAGCTTGTTCATATCTTCTAAGGCAGCTTTTAAGTATTCAATTTTCCACATAGGTTAAGCTCCTGTATCGGTAACTTCGAGGTCTTCTTCACAAATTTCAAGTGCTTTCATAGCTTCATCTTCCGAAAGATAATCATCATCAGTTGCTCTTTCCATTCGTTCCTCAGCTTCGAGAAGCAGCCTGCAATCCTCCAAGGTTTCTTTAATTTCTTCATAAGCTTCAGGTGATAACAGTATACATGATGGTGTATTATTCTTTAGCACAACTTTAATACCAGATTCCTGAACCTCACTAAAAATTTTCCCTGCCTCACCTTTGTTAAATCTTGAAATAGGCACGATAGAACCTACAAAATCTTTAATCGCCAGGCTATCGATCATTTCAATGCCCTCCTAATATGCACATAAATATATTTTACAACAAATATAATGTAACATATATCTATATATTTATCAACAAATATTCTAACCCTAATTAAAAGGCCTGGCCTACCCCTTATCTCTTAAAGTAATAGCTCTTCGATTTCTTTCCTTTTGTTGGGGTACTCGCGGCCCTGATTATATTCACTTAACTGATCCTTGCTGCCGTAATAACCGACAGCGATAACTGTAATAATCTCATAGCGCTCAGGAATATTAAATGTCTCACGTGCCTTCTCCACGCTGAAACCGCCCATGCCGTGAGTGATCAAACCTCGCCTCTGAGCCTCAAGTGATAGGTAGCCCCAGGCTGTACCACTGTCAAAGCAGCTAAATCGATTATCATTTCCATTCTTAAGAAACTCTTTCTCAGCTGCAATTAGAATCAATACCGGTGCCCGGCTGGCCCATTTCTGGTTTCCGGGATCCAAAACTTCACGCATCCTGACAAGTTTTACTTCATCATTGGCAATAAGAAATCGCCAGGGTTGCTCATTATTGCAGGAAGGGGCATACCTGGCCGCTTCAAGCAGGGCCATTAGATCATCTTCGGCAACTGCTTTTTCACTGAAAGCTCGCGGAGACCATCTTTCCTTTATCTCGGTCATTATTTCATAATTAAACTCTCGATCCATCATTAAACACTCCTATCCATAGAATAACTTCATTTTACCGTTTTTCTGATCAAAGTTTAAGGACTAGCTGATCATATCGGGAAAAGCAAAACATGATCCGGGTCATTTTTTAAGATGACTACTGTACCTTGTCCAAGTTCTTAATTGTTTGTAGAATATAGATTAGCTTATATAAATAAAGTGAGTGACCACAATGTCAGAGCTGAATCTTTCCAACTTAAATCACCTAATACTCGGTCTTATCCTATCTGTAACCGGAGGCATCGCCTTTGTGCTGGCCTTTCCGCCCTATGAAATCTGGCCCCTGGCCCTGGTCGGTTTCGTGCCAATCCTGGTGGCCCAGCACAGAATTATGCCCCCTAAGATTTCATCCCTGGCCCCGGCTATTGGAGTAGCCATTTGGCTGCAGGGTTACCTTGGCCCTGTCTTTGCGCCCATCGGCACCTACATGGTCTGGCTGCCGTTAATTGTTTTCTTTGTCAGCCTGGCCATAGACCGGGGCGACAGGACATTTCACAGCCGCACCGGTTACCGTTGGTTTGTAAGCAGCGGTGTAGTTACCTGGGCCGCAATAGAGATGATCAGACTCTTTATTCCTATTGCCGGGACCTGGGCTTTTATTGCCTACCCCCTGTACCGCCAGCTCTGGTTGATTCAGCCGGCAAACATTTTCGGTATTATCGGCACCGGCATGCTGGTGATGATGATCAATTATGTTTTGGCCCTGCTGGTGATCGGATGGCTGGATAAAAAGGGGCTGCCGCAGAGCACTGACGCTGAATTTACCCCGCCCCTGGATGCCAGCCTGACCCGGCGCTGGTCCATAATTGGCGGATCAATCCTGGCCGGATGGATTGTGCTCAGTCTGGCTATCTGGAACATTCCACTTGATACCCCTGAAGTAAAAGTTGCAGCCGTTCAACCCGAAGTTTCACCAATAGTAAGTATTAACCGGGGCGAAGATATGGATAAACTATATGAGCGGATGATCGAACAAACCCGTGAAGCTGGGTCAGAGGGAGCAGAATTTATTGTCTGGCCGGAAGCTTCTTTCAACTGGGATCCGCAGGAAAATGACCGGCTGGATCTAACCGGGTTGGCTGCTGAAACTGAAGCGCACCTAGCTGTTGGTTACGTGTTCTCGGCAGGTCAAGCAGGATTCTATAACGAAGCAACAGTAATTAACCCTGAAGGTGAATTCCTGGGAAGATTCGGCAAAGATCATCCGGTCATCTTCGGAGGTGAAACCAGTTTAAGCCGCGGCACTTACCCTGTATACGATACACCGCTTGGCAAGCTGGCCACCATAATTTGTTACGATCTTGATTATACCGATACAACCAGGAAAATGGTGGCCCAGGGGGCACAGCTAATCGGCGCGCCATCAAACGACTGGAACAGCATAGCCGACAAACATTATACCCATGTAGTTTACAGGGCCATCGAAAACCGCGTAGCCATGGTTAAGGCTGATGGCAGCTATAATTCGGCCATTGTTGACCCCTACGGACGCATTATAGACCTGGCAGTCTACCCCGAAGGCGGCGAAGCCACTTTAGTGGCCGATGTACAAATTGGCGACGGAAAAGGCACCGTAAACACCCGCCTCGGTGACTGGGCCGGATGGCTGGCCCTGGCCGGCCTTGCTTTCTTTACTTTTGGCAGCAAATGGCTGGAAAGGAAAGCAGCTTAAGAATTAGAGACAAAGGAATTGGACAAAGAGATATTGCTCTCTGTCACGCCTGTCAGCTTGCTTCACAGCATGACCTTCGCTTTTTAATAAAATCATGAAACTAAAACATAGAGTTTCAATTGATAGAAATCAAGAGAGATTTAAAACCAAAAATCGAATTTTGGTTTTTTAAAGGTAATGGCCCTGTTGTGGGGATCGGCTTTTACATTATCGACAGATTTCCAGTCGACAAATTGTTCCTGTCTTGATTGGGAAAGGATACCGTATCCAGCGGCTGTCGGATTTTTGGCAAGCAAACCCAGTAAAACCAAGAGGCTGTTAACCCCATGAATTGCCAAACTTAATCAGGTTTGTTTATTGCCTAACTACAAAGCTGGCCAAACCAAGCAGCAAAAGCATTACCTCCTGCCTCAATTTTTACAGTTCGCTCCCAGCCAGATACCAACAAGAGGTATCGTAAATTCAAAAACACCAAAGATAATGATAACTCTATAAAGAAAAGTTGTTGNAGCCTATCACAATCCCCCGGATTAAAAGTTCCAGCAGCATATCATAAAAATATCCTCGCANTAAGTTTTCACTGCAGTTATAATATTAACAAGTACAGGCTTGCAGCAAATTTTGGAATTTCTTTATTGAGCAACAATAAAAATACATTTTGACGTAAAGCAGAATGATGCTATTATTAGGGTAACTTTAATTGAAAGGCAACAGGTTATCAAAAATGACGGACATGAAAAAATACCAGGGTAGACCTTCAGTCCCGGCAAAAAAGACCCTCGAGAAAACAGGGACGGCTATTGCCAAAAACCTGGCCGAAATGCAACAGACCGCAGACAAGGTTTCCCATTATCAACAGCTTTCCATTAAGGGTGAACAGGGCAAACTGCTTCTTATAGGCAGTCTTTGCTATGATTACTACCTGCTGGCTGAAGAATGCCTTCTGCTGATAGCCAAAACAACAGACCAGTGGATTCCCGGCAGCATGGACTGGCGGAACCGCTTAATCAAGTTAATGCAAAATCCGATTCCGGAAAAAAGGCCGCAGATTATATCGGAACAATCTGGTCTTCTTTTATACGATTTTCTTATACTCTACCTTAACTACCACCGTCACAGCGCAGCATTTTCTGAAGAAAAGCTGGAATATTTGGCTGATAAGCTAATACAGCTTAACCAAGTGCTAAGTAAGGAACTCAACATGGTCGTTAAAGTGTTCGCGCCAGAACAGCATAAACGATGACCCTCCCTATCCAATGCAGTATATCAGTTCCCCCTAGATACATCTTACGTTAATATTCTCTTCTTTAATAAAAGCAGCACAGGAATCAACGCCACAGTTATTGCCAGGGCAATTAGTAATTCAAACCAGACCCCGCTTAAAGATTCTCCCATGATCGACACAGTCCAGATCGGTTCAATTACCCAGTAAAGGGGGAAAAACTTTGCAATCCACTGCGGCCATTCCGGGAAAAGGTAAAAGATAACCGGCACAAATAGAAAAATCCCCAGGCTTTTAATCAGGGTGAAGAGCATGGTTGCATTTTTAGAAAATACTCCTACCAGAAGACCAATCATTGAAGTAAGCGCAGCAGCAACTGCCACCACCACCAGAACTTCAAGCGAACGTGGCCCGAAAGCCTGGTTTAAAAGCAGGGTAGCAGAAGCCAGAAAGACAGAAAAAATAAAACCGATCAACCATTTAGCGGCAAGAATTTCATTGATCTTGACCGGGGTGACCAGCATTGCTGTTAATGTCCCCTTCTCTTTCTCCTCCACCAGGCTGGAACTGGGCACCCAGATTCCCGACATAGCCAGGGCGTAAAAAACTATAACCGGAACTAACCGGATAGAAATGGGCAAGCCCTCTTCACCAAAATAGACTGTTTCAACCTGGACAGGAGCTTCACTGCCTTCAATTTCTCTGATCATTTCAATGGCTGTCACTGCAATAATAATCCTGTTCATGGCAAGGCTTTCCCCACTCATGTAAAACTCCAGCACCGGCTTCTCCCCATCCCGGACAGCATCATCAAATCCGGGTGATAAGACCAAGCCTGCATCAAGATCGTGATTTTCAACCAGTTCTGTTAACTGTCCAACATCATCGACCATTGAAACCTCAAAACCTTCAAGCTCTTTTACCGCTGCAGTAATATAGGAGGCGCCAAGGTCTACCAGCCCCAGTCTAGGTTTCGGCTCAAACAGTGAACCAAAGGCGAACTGCAGAACCAGGGTTAAGGCAAAAGGCATCAGCAGGGCCCAGATAAAGAAAGGCTTCCTTGGTCCCACTGAAAAATCCTTCAGCACCATCCTGAATACGCGTTTTATGCTCACAGCGTTGCCACCTTCCTCTTCAGGACAACCAGCCCTGCCACATAGATAACAAAAACCCAAGCAATAGCATAGGCTAAATGATATAAAGAATCGGCCCACAGCAAATCATAAACTGTTATGTCATACAGAAGTCGAACAATCGGATAGCTGGGAAGATAACTGACCCAGGTTGCAACGGAACCGGGGAAAAGTACGGCGAATGAAGGGATCATGAGCGGGATAATAAAAAGCATGCTGAACATGAGCTGCCCGATAAAATCTTTTCCCGCAGCTCCTACAAACATGGCTACTGCTGTAAAAAGCACTGAGCCCAGCAGAACAGTAACCAGCAGCAGCGACCAGTTATCCAAAGTAAATGCACCAACAAGTAGTAAAATAATCACAGCCTGACTCATAGCCAGGGCAGTGCCAAAAATAGTCTTGGCCAGCAAAAAGTGACCAACCCGGACCG
>SL_3KL_010_SEDDRAFT_10002928_pt1 | contig 15550 bp, 8 predicted proteins | sample SodLakKL_010_SED_2_FD_10381 | JGI IMG/M metagenome (IMG submission 10381) | reverse complement strand
TGACTCCGGTACACCCGTTAATATACCACGTAAATGGGTTAAGGGTTTACCTACTTTGATACCCCCGGAAGTGATATTGAACTCTCTGATTGATTTTTCGAAATCACTCAATCTTTTTTTCAGTACGCCCACGGCTTTTCTGAGTTCACCATCCAATTCCAGGTATCGGAGGAATATAATATTGTCTGCCAAATAACTTGCATGAAGATTTGCAGTTACAAACTGACCGGTTATATTTGATGTTTCACTAATCAAAAAACCGGTTACTCCCATATTACCCATATAGACACAGAGAGAGTGAAGGCGTTCAAGGGAATCTCCCTCCCTTACTGACAAACCGTAAGCCCGAACTGAATCAATCAGAACATTTTTGGTATTATTTTTTTCAATATCTTGTTGAACCAAATCTGAAAACTCATCCGGTGAATAGGCAAATGGCTGTATATATGTTATTTCGAGGCTTCCGTTGCGAATCATTTCGTCAACCGGCACACTGATCAGCTTCGACCTTTTGACAATCACATCAACCGACTCTTCAAATGTGTAGATCACAGACCTGTCATTGCGGGAAGCCGCTTGTTTCATAAACTGAATACCAAGATTTGTTTTCCCGACACCTGTAGGACCACTAATCATAGTAATGGTCCCTCTTTCAATCCCCCCGTGCAACATAGAATCCAGCTCAGTAATACCAAACGGATGTGGATCGCTCTGAAATGTTCTCTCAAACCTGTTTGGACGAAGCTGCGGATATACTTGTATCCCATTATCAGTCATTTTCAGCGCGTGATTGCCAGATTGAAAATCCGACCCCCGAAATTTCTTAACGCTAAAACTCCTCCAATTAGAGGAATTGACAAAGTTCAGTACACCGTCTACCCAAAATTCTGCTTCATCTTCGTTGGTCTCCACCTTCGATTCCGATATCATCACCAGTGTAGCACCACTGGAACAGATATAACGGATAAAAGACAATACCCTGTTCCGGTACTGAAATGGATCCTGATAGAGGTATTTAAGCATTGTGAGAGAGTCAAGCATGACCCGGTCGGGTTTATACTCAGATATGGCTTCCACAATTCTCTCTACCATAGGTTCCGTTTCTACTTCTGATGATAAAAAAACCGAATAACTTTGATCTTCCGTATAGAATGTATCTTCCGGACTCATATCCAGAATTTCCACTTTAGTAAGATCGATATTCATATTGGCTGTATTCCGGGAAATATTCTCTTTCGGTTCACCAAGTGTTATTAAAAGAGATGTTTCTCCCTGCCGGACTCCCTCTTCAAGAAAATGATACCCAGCTGTTGATTTTCCCGTTCCCGCATCACCACGAAGTAAATACGCTTTGGTTTTTATGAATCCACCATATAAGATTTGGTCAACACCGCTTATACCGGATGATATTCTGGTATTTTTCATTATTTATCTGTTCTTTCTTAAAGATTCTTAATAGCCAAGAAATTGTATATAAAAATTACAGATAAATATGACTTTAATAAAAAATTAATTTGAGATATATATGATCACATAACGGGATATTATTCACAATTTAAGATTTTTATTTAAATTTTAAAATCATTTATACTGAATATTATGCATTTATATAACCTTAATTTTAATAATTTATATTAAAAAGGAATGTACGCTATCAGAGCTTTCTTTAAGAACAAGGCTTGAAATAAGTTAGAGTCAGTGCCGATTTCAAACTTAAATCAATCGTATCCATCCCCGATGACAGTTTCTCAAAATGTGGCTTTAAAATTAAATAAACAGTCTTTATTGGTTTTGTCTGGTTACTTTTGAGCCGCCCCCGAAGGAATCGGGGCAGGCGGCAATAACCAAAAGCTCTCGGCTATGATTGGTTTTGGTCAAAGATTTTCACTCTAAAGAACACACCCCTCGCCCGGTTGAATCACGCTCCGCGTTTTCATCCGGCCTTTTCCCCTCCCCTAGGGGTCGGGATTTCGAAAATCTCTCAACTCGAGAGTGGACTTATGGAATGTCACCTTTTCAACAGTGTTGTCCGCTTTCGGACAAAATGAATGGCTGTTGGCCAGGGTCTATATGCCGCCTGTGAGTTCGTTGACAGCTGGTTTACTCAGCCCGGTGTACTCAAGCGCATGGCCACCAGAAACATCGCCCGGCTTTAAGAGCGACATAAATTTTGGGTCGCAATAGATCACTCTGAAATAACCACTGGTGGAGTTGATTTAAAGTGATTAAAGAAGTTTGGGATCATGGTTTGCGGATAGCTGGAATTTGTATTGATGAGAATACAGATTCCGATCCCGTCTTCCGGGGAAAAAGCGATTTCACTGCGGAATCCGTTTACATATCCACCGTGGTAAACGATTTTCTGGCCATGATTATCAAGCACTCTCCAGCCCAATCCATAATGCGATTCGTTCACCATATCCCAATGCCGGCTGTATCGCCGGTTGCGGATGGTCGCGATCGGTTCATAAATTTCTGCAAGTGTCTCATCAGTAATAATGTCTGGATAATGACCTGTTAATAACAGCAGCCATTTACCCATATCTGAAGCGGTAGAATTGACCCCGCCGGAAGAAACTGCATTGTAATATCTTTTTGTAATCGGAACGGGAACACGCCCCCGTGTACTTGATGCGTACAGATGCGGCGAAGCTTTATTTTCAGAATAAATCATGCTGTAATAATCTGACGAGGAATCATACATTTCTAACGGCTCTAAAAGCCTTCTATAAAGCAGTTCGCTAAAATGAGTGTTTGTCTGCGCTTCCAGAACTTTTTCTATCAATGAGTAGGCTGCATTCTGATAGGAATGCTGAGTGCCAACTCTTGAGACCAGGGGTACTGATTCAAATCGGGGGATAATCTGATCCAGGGTCAGTCCGTCTTCCACCAAATTCGTATACGCATGGCGAGGCAGCCCGGTGGTATGAGATAGTAAATGCCTAACCTGAACCAGATCGGTTTGCTCCGGATCATTCAGCCTGAAATCATTCAAATTATGTGTTATCGGATGATCCCAGCTTACGGCACCTTCTTCAGCCAATACTCCCGCCAGTACCGAAGTAAAGCCTTTCGACAAACTTCCCAATCTGAATACGGTATGTTCATCCACTTTATCGGGTTTCCCCCTCTCTTTTACACCAAATCCTTTTTTAAACAGAATCCGCCCCTCTTTTACGATGACAACTGCCCCGCCGGGGATTTCTTCATCGTTCAGTCCTTCTTCAAATTTTTTTGCAAATTCCTCCAGGTAGAGTACCAGGGAATGATCCATCACCCACTCATCGGCTTCAGGCTCGTACACTTCAGGCTCCGGTTTCACATTGGTGAAGGCCAGGTATAAGCCAGTTATAACGACCAGTATAAGAATCGCAGATAATTTTCGAATCACGGGATATCGATGTACAAGTTTAAGATGGGGTTGCTGAATCTGATACAATAATCACCAAGGATACTAAAAAAATGTCTTTGATGCGTATTTTTAATTTATCGTCTATTGTAGTGTCAACGATCAAATGACGAAGGAGTCATCAGACGAGTCGATCTGAGATCATCCCAATCATCTTACATAGTTCATTTTTCGAGAAACTCGTCAGAAGACCTTCTAACCTTTATCCGACAATTGAGAGTTGACATGACATATATGATTTCAGTGATTCCCGCGAAGTGCTCATTTCAAGTACGCTAAGTGCAATCCACCTGAGAGCTGTATTTTCTCAAAATAACCTCTGCTTCGTTAATCATGAATCTGTAAAAGCATTTAATTTATTTCACATACACCGTTTTCTTGTTTACGAATTCCAGTATTCCTTCTCTTGAAAGTTCACGACCATATCCTGAATTTTTCGTTCCGCCAAAGGGAAGACGGGGATCTGACTTGACGAGTTCGTTTACAAAAAAGGCACCATCTGGTGCTCTGTTAATATGCCGCCTTGCTTCCTCTATATCAGCAGTGAACAGGGTAACACCCAGGCCATAATTAGAATCAGCAGCAAGTTCAAATGCCTCATCCACATCTTTTGCGCGGATGATGGCAGCGATGGGGCCAAAGGTCTCCTCATCAAATGCTGGCATTCCTGGTTTTACCCCGGTCAGAACAGTGGGTTCGTAAAATGCCCCATCCTGTTTGGCTCCTATTTCTATTTTCGCCCCTTTTTCGACTGATTTCTCAAGCTGTTTATGCAGTTCATCCGCCAGGTCTTTTCGCGCAAGCGGGCCTATCTCCGTCGCTTCGTCCGTCGGCTCTCCTCTTTTGATAGATTTTACACCCTCAACAAAAGCGGGCAGGAATTTATCGTACGCATCGCCAACCAGGATGAAACGTTTGGCCGCAATGCAGCTCTGGCCACTATTCATCATTCGGGCAGTAATTCCGGTTTTTACGGCCTGCTCTATATCGGCATCCTCCAGCACGATAAAGGCGTTGTTGCCACCGAGTTCCAGCACCGATTTCTTGAGGTATTTACCGGCCAGTCCTCCAACAGATTTGCCGGCTCGTTCACTGCCGGTCAGTGTTACCGCTTTTACGATATCGTTTGCAATGATCTTTTCGGTTTTGTCGTGATGAATGAACAGGTTTTGAAAAACCCCATCCGGGAAACCCGCTTCCAGGAAAATCTCCTCAATATGAGTTGCACATCCAAAAACATTGGAAGCGTGCTTCAACAGGGCGGTATTACCCGCTGCAAGTGTTGGCGCGGCAAAACGAAATACCTGCCAGTATGGGAAGTTCCACGGCATGATAGCCAGAACTGTTCCGATTGGATCGTGACTCACAAAGCTCTCCGTTGCGTCCGTCTCAATGATTTCATCGGCCAGGAAACGCTCTGCATTTTCAGCATAAAAATCGCACACCCAGGCGCACTTATTAATCTCCCCCCTGGCCTCGCTTATCGGTTTTCCCATCTCAAGGGTCATCGTCTTCGCATATTTTTCGATATTGTTTCTGAGTACCCCACCTGCATTTACCAGAAATTCGCATCGCACATTAAGGGGTACCTCCCGCCAGGTTTCAAACGCAACCCGCGATTTCTCAAGAATAGTATTTACCTCCTTTTCAGTGTACTCTTTATAAGTAGCTATCTCTTTGCCGTTGTGGGGATTGATGCTTTTGAATTTCATGAGTTGATATCGGTTTTAATGTTTAAATTCTATTTTTGCAACCACTGATGTGAGCCATCCAAAATATTTTCTAATTTGGGTCTAACCGTCAGGATATATCCGGACAAAGCGATTCGCACGTATTGATTTCTGGATGGCTTGATCAGCTTTCAATAAGCAAACTCTTCTATTTATGTCATTATATTAAAGTTTTAGCCTGTTTGTATATTTGAACGGTGATCTGTTTTTCAGTGAACTTACTGAAAGATTGATTCAACTCCTTTCCTTTCCAGAAGAGTTTGACATTGCCCGTTTCGGGAAACCAGGCTGCGCTGTAGAGTGTACCGAACGATTTTTTTTTGCCAAACTGGTGCAACGGCGGTTGCAAAAATTTTTCGCACAGAGAGTTCAAATCTAATTTTTTATCCTTCAGATAATTTTCTACTGCTCGTTCCCGCTCTATAGTTTGTGTTTCAAAAGCATATTCCGGCCACTCTATTTCTCCCTGGTGATTGGTACAGGCCTGTTTATTAACCAGTGTCGCTGGCCTGTCTGGACCTAAAAAGAGAGTTGCATAGTTTCCTTCACAATCCATCAGCATCACATTGTAAGCCATGTGAACAGGTATTCGCTGAAGGGATTTTACTGCCTCATCTACATTTTCGCAAGTCTCAAGCAGGTAACGAATCACCAGCGGAATACCGAATCCCTCACCTACGACATTGCGCCCGCCAAAATTGAGAGAGGCACAAAGACCACTGCTGTTCATCCCGTCCAGCAGGCCCCAATTACAATCGCTGATGCCTATAACTGGCCGAAGCCAGTTACTTTTTAACATAACACCCTCAAACCATTTGGGATAATGGTCGTAATTCCGAATCAAAGCCAGTGTTCCTTTCGTCCAGGCCATCTGGGTGCAGCCGCTCATAAACGCTGGGGGATTCCACATCGAAAGATACCGTGATGTGAGATCACCGCCGCCGGCAAGTTTGCAAACTTCCCCATAAAGAGAAACAAGCTCAGGCATATGTTCATTCATTGCTGCACTGCAGGTATTGTAATCCGGTCTCACCGTAACACCTTCCTGTAGATGCCAGTCACGATAAGAGGGCCAGGTTTTTTTAAACACTTTTCCCCATTTTATGCCCGGTTTCTCCTCTTGAATACTGTTTATTTGAATAATCATTGGTTACAGGTTTTAAAATAGTCGGCCGTGATTTTCTCCTCGCGGACATGAAGTTCATGATACTTACATCAATTTGAAACCGGCCATTTCGGTTACCTCTTCGGCCAGCTCCTCGTTTTGAGGGATTTCAGTTATGTAATGATCCTGAATTGCTTTAATCCACTCCCTGGCACGGTTGGTCAGTTTAAAATCGTCCGTCATTAACCTGCCTCTCATTACTAAAATCCCCATGTCGGCACCTTCATAAAGATATCCCCCTTCCTTGGCGATGCGCAGAAAGAAAGCCTCTTTTTCCGATTCAACGGCTCGCCTGTGGGAGTCCATTCTGTCAAATTCAATACTGCCGTCTTTAAACTTCTTCCATATCCCTGTGGGTGGTGCCTCTCTGATGTATTCAATACTGTCCTTCGTATGTTTAATGACGAGCTGGCTCCAGGTGTCGATGTTTTCGGGACGCGCCCAGCGGTCATTGATCGCTTTCACGCTCAGTTCGTATGGTACATCCATCCAATCGATCAGGTGAAAGAGGAACAGCGGAGCATCGGCCAGGGCAAAGACAGCATGATTTGTAATAGAACTTGCACCGGTTACCCGCGGATTCAGCTCCCCGAGATAGACTTCACCGTTATCCTGGTCAATCAAAAAATCGAGTTCAAAATAACCCTTGTACCCCTCCTTTCGCAGCTGATCACCAAACAGTTGGGTATACTTACGTGCTTTCCGGCGGATATCCGGTGTAAATGCATCGGCGTAAATCTCATTTCCACACCAACCGCCTTTGTAAGGAGTTAGTTCAGGGAAACCTACCAGCTCGGTCATCAATGGAGCGACAATCGTTCCATGCCGGGTTACACACGCCTCAATCGCCGACCCACGACAATTGATACGCTTCATAATCTTTACTTCCTTCTCTTTAACGATCTCCTCTTCATGTTTTTCAAATTCCTCCTTGTTGGAAATAAAGAATGTGGTGTGGCCTGAATCTCCAAACGGTGTTTGAATAACAAGTTCATCACCCAGTTTCCCGGATATTTTGCGAAGGCGATCATAATCCTTCACATTTGAAAGTACATATGGCACACAAGCAACCCCGGCTTTTTCAGCAATACGGTTTGTGTTTACCTTGTTATCCATCGATGTGCGCATTTTAGCAGAAGGGAAACAGATTTCAAGGCCCAGCTTTTTGGCAAGTTTTTCTGTCTTTTCATCAAACATCAGGAACATCGCTTTTCCCGCTTTGCCATTCTTTTTACGGGATTTTATGTAATCCTGTACTTCAGGATGCTGCAGCAGGTAATTGTTGATATCTTCAATACTTTCAAATTCCTCGTGTGGCAGCTCTTCCTTTGGAGAGAAAACGTTTGGATGCAAGCCATTAAAGCACTCGATATAACAGATGAACTTGAAGCCTTTAATCCACTCATCAGCACCCAGGAGATTGAAATTTGTAGCACTGATAAAGTAGATCGGCTCTTCATTACGGTGAAAATATCGGCGGATGTCAGAGAGTCCCTTTAGAGGTTTCACTTCGTTCGTCTTTTTAGCCATGGTGCTTTAATTTTAAAAATTAAGTGATTGGTTATCGTGAGTTCGAGATTAAATTTTGAAATTGAAGTTGAAAAATCCCCTTTTCAAGTCTCATTTGATCCCGAAACTTCGGGGGAGGGGATTTAGGGGTGGTTTAGAATATGTTTACAAACTCATTTTCAATTTTTAGTTCAACTAAATACGTTGTAACCACCTCCGGCCCCTTAACGAAGGAGAGGAGACTCTTAATTCAAATTCATATATCGAACTCACATTAGTTAATTCTTTTTTTCGGCTGTTTGTAATTCAGCTTCAGCCGAATTGGTTTTTTTTCTGTTAAGTGCATCTTCTTTAAAAACTTTAAGACCCAACTCGGGCCGGTAACCATGTATCTCTTTTACATCGAGTTCCAGCAGAAACCGGATGATTTCTTTACTGATAGCCTGACCCGGCACTAACACCGGGAAGCCCGGTGGATAAGGAATCACAAAAGTAGTGGATACAAGTTTGCGGCCGTTTTCCATCACATCGAGGCATTGCTCAAGAGGGATGTACTCACAATTTTCCTGCTTGTATGCCAAAAAATAAGCCTGCCGAATATCCCCGCCAGGAACTCCCGGTACCGCCTGGAATGAGGCATGAAAATGGCTGAAATCGGGAAGAGGAGGCACATCCTCCATCAGCGATTTGACTCTTTTTTCCACAATTTCCTTTTCCTTCGTATTCAGAGATCGATGCTCTTCTTCCAGTTTGCCTGCAATATCCAACAATGTATTGATCAGGTAGGCAACACTCCCCCGCGTGGTTCCGATACTTGTCATAAACAGTATGGAATTACGCGATGTCTTATTGATCTGGATATTGTAAACATCCATCAGGTATTTGTTTTTAAAGGTATCACCGTCGATGCCAGACATTCCGACTGCAAGCGTTATCTTGGTTGGATCCAGAACAAATTCATCGTGCTCCCATGCATCCTCCATCCGGTTCCATCCTCCCTGATCTGTGTAGTATTCATCAAGGCCAGATGGGCGATGTCCATCTGGAATAAAGTCCTTAACCGTAAGCACACGGAAATATTTGTGCAGAAGCGGATGGTCATGTATTTTGGCCCGGATCGACATCGCAAGTTCAAGGCTTTTCTCTCCAAGTTCATACCCTTCAAACTGTACCTGCCTCCTGCCGGCATCGAGTGAAGCGAGAATTTGGTAGTTAGGTGAAGTGGATGTGTGCGTCATATAGGCTTCCTGGAAGCTATCGGATGCCAACCGTCCGAACTCTTCATCCCAGATATGAATCATAGAGCCCTGGCGAAAGCTTGTAAGTGTTTTATGCGTGCTCTGTGTTGCATAGACGCGAATCTTTACTTTATCGGGATCGGGCATGAGCGGAACATCATCCTTGCCAAGTGATTCGATATGTGCCTTGTATTTACTTCTGTATGATTCTGTCCTGTATTTATGATACAGCCTGTTCGCATTGAACATACCTGTTCTCTGCTTATAAGTGTAGGTGAAACCGGCAAAAGCGAACCAGGCTTCATCCCATAAAAATATCATATCCGGTTTAATGGCCAGTATTTCTTCCATCACTCTCTCCACATTATACACAAGTCCGTCAAAGGTACAATTGGTCAGCAGCAGCATTTTCACTTTGTGAAGGCGTCCGGCTTTCTTCAGATCCAGCAGTGTTTCCTTGATTTCATGAAGCGGAACAGCGCCATACATGCTGTATTTTTCGATGGGATAAGAATCGAGGTAGACCGGAAGCGCCCCGGCCAGTACCAGTCCGTAGTGATGCGATTTATGGCAGTCTCTGTCAATTAAAACCAGATCGCCTGGTTCAACAAGGGCTTGCTGCACAATCTTGTTTGATGTAGAGGTTCCGTTGGTAACAAAAAAGGTCTCCCTGGAACCATAGGCCTTTGCCGCCATCTCTTGTGCTTCCTTCAAAGAGCTGGTTGGCTGCAGAAGTGAATCGAGTCCGCCAGAGGTTGATGAGGTTTCGGCCAGACAGATGTTGCGTCCGTAAAAATCTCCGAAATCTCTGATCCAGCGTGATTTGAAAACAGAATTCCCCCTGGAAATCGGCATGGCATGAAACACACCAACCGGCTTTTTACTGTACTCTTTCAGGGCTGTATAAAATGGAGTTTTATATCTCTCCCTGATGCCCCGGAGAATGGCAAGGTGCAGTTCCTGGATATCATCTTTCCGATAAAAAATTCTCCTGAAATTCTTTATGGTTGAATCTTTCAGGTTTTGAATGGCTGTGTCTGTCACATAGTAGACATCCAGCTCCGGCCGGAACTGTTTGATGATTTTCCCAAGTAATGGACCCAGCTCCTCTTCAGTGTATGATGAGTAATCCTGCTCGAGTATCTGCCCCAAAAATGGCCTGAGAAGTTCACTTATATTTTCTGAATAGTACGGCGGGGCGTAACGTACAACGACCGACTGAATGTTGTAGTTAACAAGTAAAGCAATGAGTGCATCCTGAAACGAACGCTGAACCGTGATATCGTAAACCAAATGTTCATCATCATCACTGAGTTCACTCGTTTTGTTCCTGAGTGCATCCTCTTCCTTTTTAGATAAATTATCTACAAAAAGTACTTCAAAGTAATTCTTTCTGGGGCCTCCGGATGATTGGTTACCCGATTCACTATCACGGTCTTCTTGTTCATAATCATTATAAATAAAAGGTTTGCTTCGGTATGAGTCACTAACCAGTTGACGAACAAGCTCAACTATTTTCCCATAAGCAGCAGAATACTCTTCTCTTTGCAGTGCCTTTTCAATTCTTAATAATCTGTTTTTACCGGGAAACGCATAATAACTCTCGACAGCCATCAGATTTTTGAGCAGGTGAAGGGCTTCACTTTTAGGGTCTCTGTTTTCGAAAAGGCCGCTGTTATTGGGGTTAATGGACTGGACAGCTGCCCTCAGCCGGTTCCATAAATCAATCCTGAGCTGAGCCACATTGAAATGAGGAGTACTTTTTTGTGTGCTGCCTGTCATTATTCTCTTTTTTAAATTAATAAATAGTACTGCAATCCATTACAATAAAAGTAGAATCTGTAGCAGTGCTTTTCCTATTTAAATTACCCTGTACCTATATATAGCATAATTAACATAGATTTAGTTTCCAGGCATAAGTGGTTCTGCAATATGTAATCTTTTCTGCGAACATCCTATCTGATGAACGACTTCGTATCTACTTACATTCATCAGGTATTATCGCAAAAAACAGGCCGATGAAAAACCTCTTACTCTGAAGGCCGTTTGTATTCTATTGTATTATCTTCCGTTTTCAGGCTCTTTTCCTGCATTTTCAGATCTTTGAGTTCATTTACTCTCGCAGGTTTTTTAAGAGGCCCTAAAGACTCCAGGTATTCATGTTTTTTACCATTTTGATAGATCGTGAAATCTCCGATATGATCACGAAAGCTTTTAAGCGGCTGGCCTAAACGCATTATGCCCAGCTCACGGCTTCGTTTTACCTTTTCCATGTTTATTTCAATAGGCATGAGTTCCTCAATTGATCCGGCCTGGTAATGAACCCGGCCATCTGGCCCGCAGATTATAGAGCGTCCATTTCCGCCCGATCCGAGCCCGTTGATGTCAAAAAAGTAACATTGGTTGGTTGCCGCAGATGCACGTGCAATTGATAGTTCGATCTCCCTGTCGATGGTACCGGTTAGAGTCGGATGAAGAATTACTTCAGCACCCATTACTGCCAGCGTGCGGATGGTTTCAGGGAACCACATATCATAACAGATAGAGACCCCGAATCTACCGACGTCAGGAACATCAAATACACAAAAATCGGTACCCGGAGTTACTCCCGCCTCATAAGGGTAGAATGGGAACATTTTACTATATCGGTCTACAACTTCTCCGTCCGGATTGTATACTGAGGCTGTATTGTAAACTTCGTCGCCTCTGCTTTCAAAAATCGATCCCGGGAGCAGCCAGATACCATGCTTTTTCGCCATCTTCTTCATCTCAAGCTCAAAAGGGCCTTCTAATTCCTGAGCGGTGTGTATTAGCGGCCCGTAGGCACACAGTTCACTAAACACGACCATCTGCACCCATGGATAGATATTCATGAGTATATCCATCTTTACCTTCATCATCTCCACATTCGAGTGAGTTGCGGAAACATTCATCTGGATTCCGGCTATAGCAAAAGGTTTCATGATTTTACCCCGCAGGCATTAATGATTACATCTTCCAGGATATCGAGTCCCTGATTGAGCTGATCGTCTGTTATAACCAGCGGAGAAAGCACTCGGATCACATTTTTATGTGTTCCGGCACTTAATAAAATCAGGCCCCGGTCGGCACAATCTTTTACGATTTTAGTGCACAAATCTCCATCGGGCTGGCGCGGATCACCATTTTTTACAAATTCAACGGCAAGAAAGGCTCCAAGCCCTCTTACGTCCCCAATCTGAGGACATTTCTTCTTCAGCTCTTCCAACCGTTTTCTTGTGATATTACCAACCTCCACTCCCCTCTTGTTCAGGTCGATCTCCTTCATATATTCGATGGTTGCAATTGCGGCCGCGCAACAAACCGGATTACCGATATAGGTTCCGCCAATGGTTCCCGGTGCGGCGGCGTCCATCACCTCTGCTCTTCCCAGGATAGCAGCAACAGGCATTCCTGACCCCAAAGATTTTGCATATGTTGAGATATCGGGGGTGATACCGTACTCCTGCCAGCTGGCCCAGTTACCAGTTCGCCCAAATCCGCTTTGAACCTCATCAAAAATCAGCATGATTCCATATGCATCGCAGAACTTCCGAAGACCTGCCAGATACTTTGCAGGAGCCGGATTAATTCCGCCTTCACCCTGAACAGGTTCGATAATGATGGCAGCCAGGTTGTTAGGATCTACCAGATTTCGTGAACTTTCATGCAGTCGCTTTAACTCCCAGTTTACAAATTCATCCATGTCTCCATTTTGGTTATAGCGGTAAAAATTTGGGAATGGGAGGCGGTACACTTCGGGTGCAAACGGGCCGCAGTTTAATTTATAATCGATTTTGCTGGTTAAGGACATGGCCATCATTGTACGTCCATGGAACGCTCCGGTATAGCAAAGGACTGCCTGCCTCTTTGTAGCCTGGCGCGCAATTTTAATCGCATTCTCCACAGCTTCAGCCCCGGTACTAACCAGCATCGCCTTGGTTGCGGAACCGTGCGGTAATATTTCGATCAGCTTTTCACAAAGTTCCAGGTAGGGTTCATACGTTACCACATTAAAACTTGTGTGGATATATTTTGCAGCCTGTTCCTGAATGGCTCGGACAACGGGCTCCGGACAGTGGCCCGCATTCACTACACCGATACCACCTGCAAAATCGATCAGCTCTTTACCGTCCACATCCGTTATGGTAGAACCACTGGCCGATGCTACAGTTGCCGTATTGAAAATACCTACTCCATTTGCAACAACTGCCCGCCTTCGTTCAAGCAATTCTTCAGATCCTGTTTTACTCTTTACCATAAATTTATCAGTTACTTCCTTTATCATATTTCTATAAATTATTCTAAATAATGCACTGGTTTATTATAATAAATATCAATCCCACATAAAGATATTTCTATAAATAGTAATTTACAGGCGGTAATCACTTCTCCCTGAACCTGCATAAATCTGTCCGTATCATATTGTTGAATGCCGTAACTTAACTATCTGACTTTTTTGCACTTCAGTTTTTAAACAGATTAGCATCGAAAAATCAACGTACCAAGATAGAATTATATTGGTGGCTAATGTTTTTTATTCATCGGTTTGAGTAACAAATCAAACTCAAAAGCAGCAACAGGAATGTAATGTTTGAATTATTCTTAAAGTCGATTTTTGAAAGATTACAAATTAATATACCGGATGTAGACTTCAGGTATCACAATTGAAAAATCAAATAGCGTTGCAAGTTAACATTCAATAGATGTGATTGATAAAAATAACAGTTCATTTTCATCCTGTACATCTGAATGCTGGGGATTAATTCCTGCAACGTAGTAAAATTTGTCTCATAATGTCTTTCATCTGCTCAGTAGCAGTGAGAATCTACAGCCTGGCAGATGGAAAGGAAGCTACCCTTTGGATTGGAATAGAAAACCTGTTCATTACCGTTCTGCGAAGCTTTCTGGATCAAACACGGGTCCACTCTGGTATATCGAGGCGGTACTATTTGTGAGCTGGCGGTGATCAGCCGGGAGAATCATTTCAAACTTCTTGAAAAGCAACCCAAATGGCTTGAGTTTGACAAACACATGCTCAAAATCATCCCTTTGAGTGAAACTGGGCGGAAAAAAATTCCCAGGTGAATTTTTCTATACTCTTTCCTGCTTAAGATCTGAGGTTTTCTATGGAGTACTAAAAATGCAGGCTGATTAATTTCTGCCTTTTATTTTCTAAAATAGACAAAAAAATAGCACAAATATCTCTATAATGATAGATATTATAATTTTATAATTAATTTATAAATATATTCTATAATGACAACTGGAATTGTTCTATATTTGGACTTGCATATAAATAGACAATCTATTTATAAACATCCCAAATTAATAATTACTTAAGTACTTCATGGATATAAAAACCAATTATTTAATAGCAATAACCATCATTCTTGCATTATTGCTTACAACAGGCTGTTCAGACAGCTCTTCTTCAGTTGCTGACAGCTGCAACATTTCGTTGCCATCCGAGCTTGCCCCCGTCATGTTTGAAAACACCTATTTTCAGAATCAAGACATCCCGTTTGAAGAGCAGTACACCACATATCTGGAGGTTCAGTCAATAGCAACTGTTGCAACCTCACTAATGTCAACTATGGGTCCTTTAGGAATTGGATCGAGTTACCTGATGTTTATTCAGTCACTCGGCATCAATCCCACAGTAAATGGCAACTCGTGTAATTGGTCTTTTACGGTGCCATCCGGTTCAGAAGGCGGCGGAGGATCGATCAACATTATCGGAAACCCCGCAAATAACGGAATAAACTGGGAAATGAATCTGCAGGAAACAGGTACATCAACAACAATACCGGTGCTTCGTGGCTTTACTGCAACTGATAACAGGTTGGGTGAGTGGAGAATGTATGATGAAAGTTCACCCAATAATCCGGCTATGGTTTATTCATGGCAAATAGAGTCACAAAATGTCTATAGCATAACGGTTTCCGGCAACAATAATAATGGTTTGCCGACTATAAACTACATGAAAAACGGTACTGAAAATAACCTGACTTCACAACAGGGATCAGAAGAGATAAAGGCTTACTGGAACGAAAGTACCAATTCCGGCTGGATTGAAGATGAAGATGGCAGGCGCTGTTACACAAATTTTGTGAACTCAGGATGTTGATTTAACAACTAAAATATTTAAAGAACCCGGCCTGTTTATCACCGGGTTTTATTGCCCAAAATTCCGAAAATATAAGATCTAAGTTATCCATTCTTTTATTTGTGTACTCCCGGGTAGAGAACCCTTTCTATTCCATAAGAGGAACAAAATCATTCTCATTGATAGTGGTTGTTCCCACTCCCAAAAATCTCTCATCTCAATCTCCCTTAAACTGATACTTTGCAATAATTTTCTGGCAAACCGATCACAACGAGAGGTTAGCCCGCATTTCTCACACTAAAATTATTTGAAAACGATATGCACCTAATTGTTATCAACTTATAATTCAATATAAACTTTTTTTAAAAAACA
>SL_3KL_010_SEDDRAFT_10002927_pt1 | contig 15555 bp, 11 predicted proteins | sample SodLakKL_010_SED_2_FD_10381 | JGI IMG/M metagenome (IMG submission 10381) | reverse complement strand
ACCCCGCAGCCACTGCTGCAGCGGAACCCCCACTGGAGCCGCCGCTGGTTTTATTATGGTCCCAGGGATTTTGAGTAGAACCAAACACTAGATTGTCAGTTATGGGCAGCAACCCGAATTCAGGCATGTTGGTTTTACCCAAAATTATGGCACCAGCTGCTTTTAAACGTTCAACTAAGACAGCATCGCTATCCGGCACAAAGTTTTCATATAATTTTGACCCAAAAGTAGTTTTTGCGCCTTGGGTAAAAATATTGTCTTTTAAAGTAACCGGAACTCCATGTAGTGGCCCCAGCAGTTCCCCTTTACATAAACTTTCCTCTACCATTTTTGCCTGAGCCCTGGCCGATTCCTCCGTAAGGGTAACGATAGCATTAATTTGGGGATTTATTTTCTCAATTCTATCCAGGTAACATTCCAGTATTTCAACGGGGGAGGCCTCTTTATTCTTAATTGCTTTGATAATTTCTAACCCGCTGCTCCAGCAAAAATCTTTCATTATATTATCTTTCCTCAAATATTTATTAATTTATAAGAATGAATCAAATAAGTTCTTTCTATTCAGAGAAATAGATAAGTGATATAATATGCCCTAAAAGCGTGAAAATTTCTATTTGCTAAACTTAGCGTTTACAGGGGCTCCACTCTTTATACCATAAACAATGTGGCTCTCTCATTCAGTAGGAGGTGGCATTTTTTGAAAAGATTATTGGGATTCAATTCTTGCGTTATAAAATTACCGGGAAAGTACCCTGGTAAAGACTGTGCATTCATGGTTTCTTCGTAGAACAAAGGGCTTTATGGGGAGAAGATGATTATGAAAAGGGTTTTAATGCATATCGGCATAGCAATTATTTGTACAACAATAGGGGCCTCTATCTGGATGTACCGGGCCAACTTATTATTTCCTGTGGAACCTGTTAATTTTGAGCCTGAAAAGCAGTTTTTAAAAAGCAGTGATATGCTGGAACCTGATGAGATGCTGGAAGATTTCGCTTATATGGTAGAAGTCATCGAATCAGTTCATCCTGATCCTTATAATCTAATTGGAGAAAAAGAATGGGGTAATAAAAAGAAAACACTACGGGACAAAATTAAAGATCCTTTGACTGTGGCAGAGTACTATTTTGCCTTAAAGGGCCTGGTTGTTTCCGTGGGGGACGCACATACCGTCTTGCGTTTTGAAGAAGCTGAAAAAGGGCTGCCCCTGTCTTTTGAGTGGGTTGAAGAGGGCCTGGTCATTTTAGAAGATTATGGTAAGTTCAATAAAGGTGATTTAATTTTAAAAATAGGGGATAAAGACCCACTAGACTTACTCCATGATTTGGATATGATGGTGTCTTCGGAAAACATATACTGGGTTAAAAATGATTCAAAAAGACTTTTACAGAAGAGATCTGTTCTTGAATACCTGGACCTGGCAAAAAATGATACTGTCTTATTTTCTATAGATAGAAATGGTGAAATTTTTAAACTTACTTCACCATTTGAGGTAAAGCGAAGCAGGGAAGAAGAACTGGAGGAAATAATAGCGGACCGGCATGGCTGGCACATTGACCAGGATAATAATTTGGCATTGTTTTATGTAAAGGTTTGTTTTAATGATGAGGAATTTAGAAAAGAAGTTGAATCTTTTTTTGCAGCGGTCAAGAGGAATAAAATTGAGAACGTAATTATCGATGTAAGGGAAAATATCGGTGGAGATTCCAGGGTTATGGAAGCTTTTATGAGACAGCTTCCCATAGACCGTTATAAAACATATGGTACCACCATCAGGTATTCTGAGTTGGCGGCAGAAAGAGCGGGCATGAGAAGGACAAAGGGGGTCTCGACATATCCACCCTCAACCAGAAGAGTAGAACCAGTGGAGGACCCTTTCCAGGGAAACGTTTTTATATTGACGGGAAATCAGACCTTCAGCTCGGGTAACTGGATTGCCGTTGTATTCTATGATAATGATTTAGGCACGGTTATTGGAGAACCCACCGGAAATGCACCTTCATCCTTCGGTGATATGCTGAGCTTTCAACTTCCCAACACCAGATTTATCCTGGGGGTTTCACATAAAAATTTTATTCGGCCGGACCCCTCAAATGATCCAATAAACTCATTATACCCACACGTGATAGTTAACAAGACCCGAGAGGACATCATCAAGGATTGTGATCCGATGGTGAATTATATTAAAGAAAATTAATAGCCTCTGATGATATTCCGGTATTCTTTTATTTACTAGAAATCGTGTCTTATTTATTATTTTTTTAACATACTTTTGTCTTTTTTTTTATATTTTTTAATAGTAAGGAAACACAATAAAGACACAATTTTCTAAATAATTGAAACTGATGCCGCACCTTATGGTTTGGGGGTTGTTAACGATTTTTTTTTAAGAAAATCTTTTTTTTTAACTGTTATCCTACAAAATTCTTACTCTATGGAAAAAATGGGCTTCCTTGACATTATTCCTGCTTATTATATACTTTATTATAAGGGAGCAGATTTATGAATGATTTTCGATATGAACGTTTTAATGTACAAGCTGTTGTAAATTTAGCAAAGAAATATTACAAACAAAATAATCATATTTCAATTCGAATGAAGCGAGCAATAAATACTGCCCTAAAAACTATTATATCAACTGCCAATGTAAATATGATATGGAGAAAGCTTCCAATAATTCAGCTGAAGGATTGCTGTGCTATTTATAGCACAGGATATCCGGTGAAAAGTCGGAAGCTTTTACATGTTCTTTCATATTGTGATGAAGCTGTTCTATTTGCTGCTACTTTGGGTAGATCTTTGGACTACGTAATGAGGCAAGATAAGTTACGCATGCATGAAAAGGTAGTGCTTGACCAGGTTGCATCTAAGGTTATGGAAGCAGTTATGGAAATTGGACAGAAACAGATTGGGGAAATTTGTAATCCGGGGGAAGGGATGACCGCACGTTACAGTCCCGGACACTGTGATTGGCCTATTGAACAGCAGGATATATTTTTTTCCCTGCTGCCGATGGAACTCCTCGGTATCCATCTTTCTCCTTCATATTTGATGACTCCAAGAAAATCTGTAACTGCTTTGATAGGGATTGGAGATAAGGAGGAGGTGAATCAGCATGGAAACGCATGTCTCCAATGTGATGATACAACCTGTGAATATCGTCGAAATACTAAACCAAAACAATTTATTGAAGGAGGAAATAATGTGTGAATACTCGCATACATCAATATAGGCCTCTTACGCAAAACGATATTGAGGAAATCCACCAGGCCACCATGGAAGTGCTATCAGAAACGGGATTTGAAGTACATCAGCCGGAAGCTTTTGAATACTTCAAAAAGGTTGCGGATTCCGTGGATGAACAGAATCAAATTATTAAAATAAAGGAAAAAACCGTTAAGGAATTGATTTCTTCAGCCCCTTCAACAGTCACTCTTTATGGACGAGATGAGAAACATGACTGCAAGCTTGGGTCAGGAGAAGTATACTTTGGAACGGGTGGTACAGCTTTAAACATGCTGGATTATGGACAAAAAGAAAGCAGGATTGCCTGCATGCAGGATCTTGAGAATGTAATCCGGGTTGTTGACAGAATGGATAACATTGATATCTGCCTGCTCCCTACGTATCCCAGTGAACTGGACATCGATGAGGTAGATAAACACCGGTTTAATGCAGGGCTCACCTACACGAACAAACACGTTATGGGTGGGGTATACACCTCCAAGGGAATAGATGAAGTGATTCGAATGGCCGAAGAGGTCGCCGGTTCTCCAGAAGCTCTGCGGGAACGCCCTTTCATTTCATTGATAACCTGTGGAATCAGCCCCCTTCGACTTGACAATGAGTATGGAACTTTTATGATTCAAGCTGCTAAAGCAGGCATTCCTTTGGCAGTACCAGTAGAACCTTTATGCGGTGGTACTTCACCGATGTCTTTAGCCGGGACGCTTGTAATTCAAAACTGTGACTCTCTGATTAATATTATGTTAACTCAGATGGTAAATCCAGGCACACCGGTAATTTATGGGTGTGTTGCTTCAACGATGGATATGAGAACCATGAGTTATTTAGGGGCTCCTGTAGAAAGCGGATTAATAAATGCCGCTACAGCACAGATGACCCAATATTACGGCATTCCTTATTATTCAACTGCGGGAATCAGTGATTCAAAGACGCTGGATGCCCAATGTGGATATGAATCGGCAATAACCAATATGCTTGTGGGTTTAGCCGGAGCTGATTTTATACATGATGCCGCAGGGCTTATGGAATTTGCCTTTACGGTAAGTTTGGAGAAACTGGTGATTGATAATGAAATCATCGGTATGGTTAAACGGGCAATTAAGGGAATAAATGTATCTGAGAAAACCCTCTGCCTGGATGAGATCAAAACAACCGGCCCCGGCGGCAACTTTTTAACCAGCAGAAATACCCGGAAATTCATGCGGACCAATCATTATCAGCCTACCCTCAGTGACCGCCTGGAGCGTTCATTATGGATTGAGGAAGGGCATAAATCAGCGGATCAGAGGGCTCATGAGATGGTTACCGATATTCTTAAAGAAAAACCAAAGAGTTACCTCTCAGATAAAGAGAAGTTCATAACGTAGAGGAAAGTAAATGCTTTGAAAGGAGTAGATTTATGATTATTATAGGGGAACGAGTGAACGCAACAAGAAAGCGTATCAGAACTGCTGTTCAGCAGAAAGATACCGAAACCATTAAAGATGAGATAACCATGCAGGATTCTGCAGGAGCACATTATATTGACCTTAATGCTGGAACGGGTTCAGGAGTGATTCAGCAGGAAAAGGATGATTTGTGCTGGCTGATTGATATAGCTTTAGAGTGCACGGAGAGGAATCTTGTATTGGATGCAGCAGGCCCAGAAATTCTTAAAACTGCTGCTAAACACTTAGATAACCGTAGGCCGTGGATGCTTAATTCCATTAACGGCGAGCTGTCCAGCCAGTCCATGGAAATCATTGACCTGGCTTCCCAGTACCAGGTTCCCCTTATAGCTCTGACAATGGATAAAGACGGTATACCTCCGGAGACTGATAAGCGATTGTCCATCTGTGAAGCGATTCTCAATGAAACGGAAAAAAGAGGTTTGGGGGAGGAACTTGTCTATTTTGACCCCCTGGTGATACCCATTGCCACAGATACCAATCAGGGGTTAGTTACCTTTCACGCCATTCAGAGGATTAATGAGCTTTTTCCCCGGGCCAAGACAACCCTGGGCCTTACTAATATTTCTCATGGATTGAAACAGCGCTATTTTATCAATGGGGCCTTTCTTAGCACAGCCATTTGCTTTGGCTTGCATTCGGCCATTTGCGACCCTACCCAGAAAAGTATTCAACAGTCTGTTATTTTGGGGAGTTTACTGGCCGGGAAGGATAAACATTGTAGAAAATTTTCTAGAGCCATAAGGCAGGGCCTATTTTAGAATGAGGAGAGATAATTATGGATGAACAAAAAATTCAACATAGGAAACCTCTGCATGTGCAGCCTGTTGAACGGTTCACCCCAACGCAGATTAAAAGTATACATGATGCATCCATGAAACTGCTTTCCGAAACAGGAATTCAATGTGCGGGAGAAAAGGCAGCCGGCGTGTATCACAGCGCAGGGTGTCTGGTAAGTGAAAGTAAAGTCGGGAAGCAAAAGCAGTGGAATATACGGTTTCCAGAAAAATTATTAAAAAAAGCTCTCAGCACTGTGCCCTCTGAGGTTATTCTGGGTGCAAGAGACCCCCAAAACACCTTATATTTGAATGCAAATGTTCCGGCGGTTTATTTCGGGACAGGCTCAGAGACGAACATATATTTACGGTCAAAGATAGAACAATTTGTAAGCAGTGACAACAGCCGGAATACCCTGCAGTACCCTGTGTATGAAGAAGAGCCGGGCTCTATATCAGCCTTACGTGAGTCAGCCCGCCTCATAGACCACCTGGAACATGCAGATTTTTTTGTCAGAAATATTAATATACAGGACCCGGAAATAAACTCAACCAACAAGGACGTAAACGTTTTTTTCAATGCGTTACTTAATACCGGGAAGCATGTACAGGGGGGGCTAACGGACCCCCAGGCTCTTCCTACGGTGATTTCCTTAGCAAAAATCATTGCTGGAGAGCAGCCTCACCTTCCCATGTCTTTTATTGTATGTCCCATCAGAAGCCCTCTATTTATGGTCTCTGATAGTTCTGAAAAAGTAATCCTCATCGCACAGGAGAAGATTCCCATGGTGATTTCTTCCTCTCCACAGGGAGGGGTAACAGCTCCTATTCAAGAGGAAGGAATCGTCATGCAAATCAACGCAGAAATCCTGGCAGGGATTGCTTTGGCTCAGTTTGCTAATCCAGGAACCCCCGTATTGTACGGATCCGTCCCCGTGCGGGCGCGACTGGACACACTCCAGGATTGCTACGGGACCGCGGAGTTTATACACTATGCCATGGGATGTGCTCAAATGGCACGTTACTATGGAATTCCCTGCTATTCTTCCGCTGGGGTAGGGGACACAAAGCGACCGGGAATTCAGGCCATGATGGAAAAAGTTTTCTCTCATAAGGGGGCCGCCTCTGCGGGAGCCCACTATATTCACTATGCTTTTGGCCTGCTTGATGGCACCAATATCTTTTCCCCTCTTCAAGCTGTCCTGGATAATGCTACAGTCGCTTTGGTAAAGGACATTCTTCGGGTTCCCAACTGTGAAGAGCAGCATTTTGAAGCAGCTCTTCAGGAAATTATAAAGACTGCGAAAGGTTCAGGGATGTTTACGCGGGGAGTTAGAAAGCAGTTTCGAAGAAAGGTAGTTTCAGACACCTATGAGTTTGTCTCTAAGGGAGAGGAAGATCAGGTTTTTGTACTGGCTCAGGCAAAACTTGACGCTTGTCTTGCTGATGATTCCAACACCTTGTCAGATGAAATANTTAAACAGGTNTATAAAGAAATACCTGGATTATTAAAAATATAAAGGGAGGTTTATTATGAGTAAAGATGATTTATTGAAGAAATTGGAGAATGCAATAGTAATGGGGCATCTTGATGCTGATGACGAAGGCTTTGATGGAACTATGGAAGGAACTCCTGGAACATTGGAATTAGTGGATAAAGCCCTGGAGGAGGGAATCGAGCCTCAGAAAATTTTGGATATTTTTGCAAAGTCCATGGAAAAAGTAGGAGAACTGTTTGAATCAGAGGAATATTTCCTTCCAGATATGCTGGCTAGCGCCGAATGTGTGGGTGAAGCCATGGATATTATAGAGCCAAAACTTCAGGCAGGCAGTAACTCCGATAAAGGAAAATTCATCATTGCAACGGTTGAGGGCGATTTACATGACATAGGAAAAAATATTGTAGCTACCATGATCAAAGGGGCAGGATACCAGGTAATGGACCTGGGTATAGATGTCCCGGCGGAAGAGATCTTAAAGGCGATCAGGGAATTTAAACCGGACTTTGTTGGGCTTTCTGCATTGTTAACTACAACCATGATTGAAATGGAACAGGTGGTAAAGCAGATCAGGGAAGAAGGCTTTTCAGATATAAAGGTATTCATTGGCGGGGCACCTACATCAAAAGAGTTTGCAGAGAAAATTGGTGCTGATCATTACTGCCGGGATGTCATGGATGCCATGCATAAGCTGGAAGAGGTGAAAGCTGCATCATGATAGTTTCTGATATTCAGCAGAAAAAAATGCTTTCTCCTGCTGAAATGCAGTTAATTCATGAGGGGACCTGTAAGCTTTTATCCCAGGTAGGGGTTAAGGTTACCCATGAAGGTATTGCTGAAATGCTCATAAACCGGGGAGCACAGCGTAAAGGGGAAAGAATATTGATCCCTCAAAATATGGTGGAGAATGCTCTGGCGGAGACTGCCAAAACAATTTCATTTGATGCGCCGAATCCGTCCTATGGGTTTACTGTTAATGCGGCTGAAAATCAGGTTAAATTTGGTACTGGTGGGCAGGCACTCTACGTTGTGCATCGTACTTCCGATGGATGGGAAAGGAGGCCAGCGGAGACGGATGACTTAAAAAAAATTCTTGCCCTCTGTGATCAGCTGAAACATGTGGATTTTATCACCCGACCAGTGGAATGTGTTGTGCCCGAAGAACAGATGGATGTAGAAAAGGCAAAAATATTTCGGGATTACTGCACAAAACCAATGAATTTTGCCAATCTTATCAAGAGGGATCGTTTAGAAGAGATGCTTGAGATTATTGGCAGTCCGGCATATGCTTCTTTCATCGTGTGCCTGATTTCAAGTCCTCTTGTGATGGATAGTTCTGCAGGGGACAAATTGATTTCAATTTTAGAAAAAAATCTTCCTGTAGCTATATCCAGCTGTACCCAGGGGGGAAGTACTGCACCATTTTCCGAAGTGGGAGAATTACTGCAGCTGAATGCAGAGCTGCTGTTTGGATATGTGTTGGCCAATGTCATTCGCCCGGGGGCTCAGGTGCTGTATCGGGGGATACCTATTACTTCTAATCTTTATGCTGACGGATCCCCCAGGTGGTGCCAACCGGAGAGTATTAGGAGAGTTGCCCTGGCGGCACAGCTCTGTCGTTATTATAATCTTCCCTGCTGTGGAACTGCCGGTGTATCCGATGAAGCAGAACCATCTGCACAAGGGATAAGCGAAAAGGTGCTCAGCTGGACCTATGAGGCAGCATCCGGAGCACATTATATTAACAGTGCTTTAGGAATGCTGGAACAGGTCATGTCGGTTTCTTACTATCAGTATGTGATAGACGATATTGCTTTAGGGATTGTAAAGGAAAAGTTTAAGGAATATCCCTCTGACGAAATCTCAAATATTGCAATAAATGCTGCAGTTGAAGCACTAAATTATTTTGGTGTTTCGGTAGATGAAAAGGTGAAGGGCGAACTGGCTTCCCGTATCAGGCATATTGAGACTCCTTTAGAACCCTATAATGAAGGATATATTGATGAACAGCTTGCCATTATAGAAAAAGCGGTAACCCGGTCTAAAAGCAGTACGGTTTTTATGACGACAGCCCGTAAAGGCCTCAGGGAAGGGTATCTCTACAGAGGAAACAGAATTGATGCTCCCCTTGATTTATCCCGTGTCACTGAGAGGTTGGAGTCAATTGGCACTCCATAAAAAGGTAACCTGGGATGTTTATCCATGGAACACTGTTTTAATTAACAAGAAAATTCTGAATTTATGTGTCGATACAGAAGGGAAAATTTATTTTCACATTCCCAACAAATTAAAAGGGTCTGGTTGATTGAGTAAAAAGCCAGATCTATTTGAAGAAGTGATTTACAATAGGAGGTAAGAAGCGTATGGCTGGAATAGCAGGATGTATTGGTAAACAAGCAGATTCAAAAAGAGTAGAGCAAATGATTCAAGAAATAAAACATCGGGGGTTAAACAATCCCATCATCAAAAAACTTCCATCAGGTTGCGTTGGGGGCTGCGTTGGGTTTATTGGAGCAGACTCACTTGGCATTAGTGGGGAAACAGCCCCATTTGTTATGATTGATGGAACCCTAATTCGTAATGATAACAAACAGGAAGTTTCGGATGCTGATTATTTGAGAGAGAAATATGTACAACATGGGAAAGAAGCTTTCTCTAAAATCAGCGGAAGTTTTGCCTGTGTGATTATGGATGAAGATGAATGCATAATTGCCCGGGACCATGTAGGGGCTCGCCCAATGATTTATAATGAATCACCGCAAAGCGAGCTGTTCTTTGCCTCGGAAGCCAAGGCATTGAAACAGCTTACCGACAGTGTTGAAGAGCTGCTCCCAGGGCATTATTTTTCAACAAAAGAGGGGCGCAGACAGTTTACTAATTGTCCTGTTACCCTTCCCGAATGGGATACCACTGAGGAGGCTATCAGCGCAGTGAGGGAGGTGATGATTCAGGCAGTAGAACAGGCGCTCTTCAGCGGTGATATTGGTGGAGTTGCTTTAAGTGGAGGGTTGGACAGTTCAATTATATTGGCTGTTGCCAGTAAATATAAAAAAAATCTTAAAGCTTTTACCGCGACCCTGGATGATCACCCCGGTGAAGACCTTGAGTACGCAAAGCTGTTAACAGATTATCTCGGTGTGGAGCACCATATCTATAGAATAACTCAGGAAGATATTAAAAATATCATACCAAAGGCGGTGTGGCATTTAGAATCCTTCGATGAGGACTGTATTGTGGGATTTATCGCCAACTATTATACATCCCGCCTTGCCTCAAAGCATGTGAACGGTATACTGGTGGGAGAAGGTGCCGATGAGCTTTTTGGTGGATATTTTAGAGAACTCAAGGATATTTCAGACCCTGCTGAAAAAGAGAGAATTTGTAAAAAATTGCTGGATATATCTTACAATACGGCCCTTCGCAGGCTTGACCGGGGATGGATGTCAAACAGTGTTGAATACTATGCCCCCTTTCTGCATCCAGCGGTGGTTGGTATGTCCCATAAAATTCCCATGGAGCTTAAGGTTCATCAAGGAGAAGATGTGTCAGTTGAAAAATGGATTCTCCGGGAAGCTTTCAGAGATATGCTGCCTAAGGAAATAGCCAATCGTCCAAAATTAAGATTTTCCCGAGGTGTTGGTGTAGATGATCAAGTAGATAATATTGTTCCGGACAACATTGGGGAAAAGGAGCTTAAGGAAAACCCTAATAGCCGTGGGGGGTTATCCCTGCAGTCTCCAAAAGAACTCTATTTCTATAGGCTCTTCCAGAAAAATTTTCCCGAAGGATATGAGTGTCTTACAGGTCGATGGGATCCCTTCAAATAAATAGGATCATTTGGCAGAAGCAGGTATTATAAAGAATATTGTCGAAGTATTGGATAATTTAGCTCTTTATCGAAGAAAAAGCCAAAGAAAACTATTTCAGGTATAACCTGTCTGTCTAAAGAGGAGGGATTTCAACTTGAAAGTTACCATCTGTCAAACGGCGCCGCAGCTGCTGGATGTAAAGAGCAACCTGGAAGATGTAATCAGTAAAATTCATCATGCCCGAGAAAAAGGGTCCCATCTGGTAGTTTTCCCAGAACTGGCCTTAACCGGCTATTTTGTAGGTGATCAATACCATGAAGTTGCTTTAAGGCTGGATTCAGATGAGATAAAATCTTTAGCAGCGGCTTCCAAGGGCACGGCTGCAATTGTTGGTTTTATTGAAGAATCACCCTCAATGAACTTTTACAATTCTGCCCTGGTGCTGATTGATGGCCATATTGCTTTTGCCTATCGGAAACTAAATCTGCCCAATTACGGTGTTTTTGAGGAAGGTAAAAAATTTTCAGTTGGGAAACAGATTCGCACTTTTGTGCTGCAGGATTTTCATATTGCCGTTTTTATCTGTAACGATATGTGGCATCCGTCTTTGCCCTATCTCGGTATCACGCAGAAAGCGGATATATTTGTCACTATTCTCAATTCTTCTCAAGGTTCCATGGGGTCGGAATTCAGCAATATAGAAACCTGGGGCGTTATTAACACCTTTTATTCCCGAATTTTTGGTATCTACAACATTTGTGCCAACCGGGTGGGCGAAGAGGCCTTAGGTGGCCGACGCAAAAATGATATATCCCTCTGTCCTCCAGGCAAAACCGAGGATAATTCCACGGAGAGCACAGCCTCATCTTATCGTTTTTGGGGCGGCAGCGAAATCATAAATCCTTTCGGCAAGATCATCAGCAAAGCTGAGTTTTACAAACCAGATGAAATAGAAGCAAGCATTTCCTGTGAGCTCTTGCGCAAGAAAAAGATTTTGCTGCCTTATGTTAAAAACGATGATCCCTATTTCACCTGCCGTGAATTGAAGCGGATTCTATTCAATCCCAATCGAGGCAGGCCAACTTTATGATCCGCTTGGAAGTCTCAACAGAAGTTTTATTTGCGTGATAGGTTTAGCAGCTTTTATGGCAAGTTTACAAATTCTTTTACGAGGCCGAAAAATAATGCCCGGAATTTCCGGGCATTACAATTTATGCTTCTCCTGATTAAATCTTGATCCGCTTATGGCTTTTTCCTGGTGATCCGGCGAAACCATAGATGTTATATTATTTAGCGATTTTCCAGGGGTATATATTTTTGATGCACTAAAACAGACTTATAGGCCGGTCGGATAATTTTATTGGCATTTATAATTTCTTCCATACGGTGAGCTGCCCATCCGGCAATGCGGGCAATGGCAAATAAGGGTGTATATAATTGAAGGGGCAAATCCAGCATGTTGTATACTAAGCCGCTGTAGAAGTCAACATTTGCACTGACCCCTTTATAAATACGCCGTTCCTCTCCGATAATTTCCGGGGCCAATCTTTCTACCAGGGAGTAGAGCTGGAATTCCTCCATGCGATTCTTTTCTTTTGAAAGGCTCTCTACAAATTTCTTAAGCACATTTGCACGGGGATCAGATAGGGAGTAGACAGCATGTCCCATGCCGTAAATCAGTCCAGAACGATCGAATGCCTGCTTATTCAACAATTTGATAAGATATTCTGACACACTGGCCTCGTTGGTCCAATCACTTATATTTTCCTTCATATCCTCAAACATCTGACTCACCTTAATGTTGGCACCGCCGTGCCTGAACCCTTTTAGTGAACCAATTGCCGCCGTAATGGCCGAATAGGTGTCTGTTCCTGAGGAAGTTACCACATGAACGGTAAAACTAGAATTGTTTCCGCCGCCATGCTCAGCATGCAGCACCAAGGCCAAATCAAGTATCTTGGCTTCCAGTGGTGTGTACTGGCTGTCTAACCGCAGTATGTGCAGAATATTTTCCGCTGTGGACAGTTCAGGTTTCGGGCAATGAATAAAGAGGCTCTTGTTGTCATGGTAATGGCAATAGGCCTGGTATCCATACACGGCCAGTAAAGGGAACAATGCCAATAACTGCAATGACTGTCGCAATACATTAGGCAGAGAATTGTCCTCAGCACAATCATCGTAGGAATACATTGTCAACACACTGCGAGCCAGCGTATTCATCATATCCGGACTGGGAGCCTTCATGATGATATCGCGGACGAATTTCGTGGGAAGGGAACGATAATTGTCCAATATCTGGACAAATCTGGTCAGCTCCTCAGCATTGGGCATCTGGCCGAACATCAATAAATAGGCCACCTCTTCAAAACCAAAGCGGTCTTCTCTGATGAATCCATCCACGATTTCTTCCACATCAATACCCCTGTAGTAAAGTTTGCCTTCGCAAGGGTGTTCTTTTCCATCAATAATTTTGGAGGAGACGATTTCAGAAATCTCCGTCAATCCAGCCCGTACACCTTTTCCGCTTAAATCGCGAAGCCCTCTTTTTACATCATATTTCTCATAAAGTGTAGGGTCAATTGTGCTATTTCTCTCACACATTTCAGAAAGTTTTAATAATTCAGGTGTTATTTCAGTTAAACGGTTAGGCATTTTCACTCACCACTTTCATTATTAAATAATCTCTTTGATTATAGCATCAAAATTACCTTTTTGCCATATGAAAATTATAGTTTTTAATAGAAGACCCCTTCCCTTGGTACAGATAACAACCTAAGTAACTGTAAATTTCGGTCATTAAAAACTTTGCTGTAGTTGGCTGTTTATAATCAATAAAAAAGGTTTTTGCCCTTCTGTGTATAATTATTAAAAATTAATACAATTATTAACTTTATATTATTGGATTCATATTCATCGCTATAACCCCTTTTAGAAACTACCGGCGGGAATCCTTGGGGTCTATTGACCCCGTGAGGATGTCACCTAAAGAAAATATAATTGGAAACAAATATACTGAATGCAGCTGCTATAAAAAAAATATAGGCCATGGACTTTCTCTCTTTTTCTAATTCAGAAAAACCCATTGCCAACATCATTAATCCTAAGGAAAAAATCATATAAGGTATTACTATAAAATTACCAGTTATTAAATAGTAGGCAGCAAAAATAGATGCAATTAATGTTAATACAAACTTTAATATATTCACCAAAGAACACCCTCTCTCAAAAAATTAGTATCATTTCTTAGATTGCTCGCCAATATAATTTCCACTTCCAAAATGGGTTCTTATAATACTTAAACGCTATCCATAACTTCAATATTTATATTAAATATCCTTTAAGAAGATGGATTTAAATAGAGTGATGATTATTGGTCAGGATTCCCTGACCAAAGATGCAGGACATGTGAAGGAAATGAAGAGAAGGATATTATTAAATTAAAACGAGTTGATATAATAACTGTTGTTAAGGAGGTTTTGGTGAGTATGCAAGAATTACAAAATGGCAAATCGAACTCCCGCAAAGAATCAATAAAATCAGATGGTATTAAAAGTTTATTTAGACTGGGCCCAAAAGCATGGCAGTGGGCGGCATATATCCTGTTGCTGGTAACGCTGCTGGTCTGGTTCGGCGTCATATTCAGCATACCGCCGGCAAGCCTTCACGTTTGGTCAATTACTCTGGGCTTTACCATTATTGCAGCAGTATTATCACTGCTTCTGGGTAATTTAGCGATAACCCTGTTGAAGCAGTTTCAAAAAATACCTGAATTCTACCGCTGGCTGCTGGTAGGAACAATGTTTTTACTTTTCAATCTTCTTTTGCCCCTGTTTATTCAACCCCATAATGTAATCGTCATCATAATTTACATTGTTTTTTTCTCTACCCTGTTAGGGGCAGGTATCGGAGGGCTGAAGGATAAATCCTCTGAAAAGCCGAACCAACAGAAGATTGCTTTTGGGGCTTTGCTCCTGGGCATCATAGGCATCCTGGGGGCGGTCACCTGGATTCTCTGGCCGGGCCCATCTCACAAGGCGGCCTGGTTAGAGTCTGAATCAACCAGCACCTCCCCATTAACTCTGGAGGATCCTTCTCAGGAGGGATCATACCCCGTTTTAACCCTGACTTACGGCAGTGGAAACGATAAACACCGCCCCGAATATGGTGCCGATGTGGACATACAGACAGGCCATATAGATGTCTCCCCCATGATTAGAGGAGGCTTTAAAATCATTCACCGGCTGCGCCAAAGTTACTGGGGTTTTGACTTGTCTTCAGTCCCCCTCAATGCCCGAGTCTGGTACCCGGAGGGGGAAGGCCCATTTCCCTTGATTTTAGTTGTGCACGGCAACCACAGCATGGATGATTTCTCTGATCCGGGATACGACTATCTGGGCGAACTGTTGGCCAGCCGTGGCTATATCGCTGCCTCTGTGGACCAGAACTTTTTAAACGGTTCAGGAATGCTGGAAGCGGTGCTGGGAGAACTCCAGGAAGAAAATGATGCCAGAGGTTATCTTCTGCTGGAACACCTGTCACTATGGCATAGATGGAATAAAACAGACAACCATGTCTTTAACGGAAAGGTGGATACAGGGAAAATTGCACTGGTGGGCCACTCTCGAGGCGGTGAGGCTGCAGCTATCGCCACAGCATTTAATCACCTGCCTGCACACCCGGATAACGCCAGTATCACTTTTGATTTTGGGTATGACATTGGTGCCGTCATCGCAATCGCTCCTTCAGATGGCCAGTATCAACCCCGAAAGCAGAGCAC